>Ga0213828_1000052_pt1 | contig 199151 bp, 201 predicted proteins | sample MC6MC0897MG_FD_180664 | JGI IMG/M metagenome (GOLD analysis project Ga0213828, IMG submission 180664) | Enriched soil aggregate microbial communities from Iowa State University, Ames, United States - MC6-MC0897-MG | ecosystem: Environmental > Terrestrial > Soil > Unclassified | place: USA...
CTTCAATGTTCGTCACGCCCTGCCACGAAAGACGTACAGGAGTGATTACAGTGTCCAGACTTGCAGAGTTTCGTGCTGCCGAAAAAGCGCTTCAGGAACAAATGGCTCAACTGGAAGCGCTGAAAAAGGATGCCGGCCTCAAACGCGAAATCGAATTCGAGCAGAAACTAGTCGGCCTGATGAAAAGCTATGACAAGGGTCTGCGCGATATCATCGCCATCCTCGACCCCAAGGCGGCAACCCGGGCCACCAGTACTGCCCCCAAACAACAGCGCCGCCCGCGCGTGGTCAAGGTGTACGAGAACCCCCACACCGGCGAGCTGATTGAAACCAAAGGGGGTAACCATCGTGGGCTGAAGGCCTGGAAGGAAGAGTACGGCGCCGCCACGGTAGAAAGTTGGGTACGCTGATGAAACGTCCACATGTACTTCACACTTTTTTCACAAGGGCTGGCTCACTATCGAGACAGCTAAAGGACTAGCGACCCCACGCGCCCGCACATGCGGGCCTCTCTTCCAGCGCCCTGCCTCGTGCAGGGCGCTTTCATTTGCGCAATCGCTTCACTGCCGTATCATGGCCAGCCTGTCTGTTTTGCCGGTGCCTCGCGCCCGGCCCCGTCTCAGGAGTTCCCATGAGCCTGCACGATCTGCAAACCCTGCCTGGCGTCACCGCGCAGCCCGATACCGCCACCGCCAAATTCGTCTTCAACCACACCATGCTGCGGGTCAAGGACATCGAGAAGTCGCTGGACTTCTACACACGCGTCCTGGGCTTCCGCCTGGTGGACAAGCGCGACTTCCCCGAAGCCGCCTTCAGCCTGTACTTCCTGGCCCTGGTCGACCCGGCGCAGATCCCTGCCGATGACGCCGCGCGCCACCAGTGGATGAAGTCGATCCCAGGTGTTCTGGAGCTGACCCACAACCACGGCACCGAGCACGACGCCGACTTTGCCTACCACAACGGCAACACCGACCCACGCGGTTTCGGCCACATCTGCATTTCGGTGCCAGACGTGCGCGAAGCCTGCGCGCGCTTCGAAGCACTCGAAGTCCCCTTCCAGAAACGCCTGGCAGATGGGCGCATGAACCACCTGGCCTTCGTCAAGGACCCGGATGGCTACTGGATCGAAGTGATTCAGCCGACTGAACTCAAGGGCTGAGCCTCAACGCTATTCGCTCGTCGGGCCGGGAACTCTCGGCCCCTTGCTGTGGTATATGAAAGTAACGGTTTCATAAGCACAGCGAGGTAAGGACGATGCAATCTCTTCACTGTGAACACCGCAAGTACACCATCACCGCCAGCGTGATGCCCCACCCCGATTCCCCCCTACCCTACGCCGCCGGGTGCCTGATCACCGACCCTGAAGGGCATACCAGCAAGCGCATCCCCATGCCGATGAAGTTCTTCTCGGACCTTGAGAACGCCCAGCATGTGTCACTGGCGCATGGGCGTGCCTTGGTGGATCAGCAGTTGGACAAGGGCCACAAGGCGTTCTGATTGCTAACCGGTGCTGGCCCCTTCGCGGCTACCCGCGAAGAGGCCGGTAAAGAAGAGGCTGGTGAAGAAGAACCCGGTCAAGACGACCTAGCTAGATATCCCTGCATATACCACAGCAGCTTCAACCTGCTCACGTGTCGGCCGCACGCCGGTATACAGCACGAACTGCTCCAGTGCCTGCAATGCAATCACCTCCAGGCCTGTGATCACCGGCTTGCCCAACGCCTGCGCCCGCTTGATCAAGGGCGTCTGCGCCGGCATCGCCACCACATCGAATACCCGCTCTGCCGCTGCAATGGCGTTCTCGGAAAACGCCAGCACGTCGGCCTCCGGGCCACCGGCCATGCCAATGGGTGTCACGTTCACCAGCATCGGCGGGCACAGGTCACCGAGTTCGGCAACCCACCGATAACCACAGACATCCGCCAGTTGCCGCCCAGCCTGCTCGTTGCGCGCCACGATCATGCCCTCGTTGAAGCCCGCATCACGCAGGGCGCTGGCCACCGCCTTAGCCATGCCGCCACTGCCGCGCAGGGCAAAGGCGGTGGCCGGGTCGACCTGATGCTGCTCCAGCAATTGACGCACCGCCAGGTAATCGGTGTTGTACGCCTTCAGATGGCCGCCGGTATTGACCAGCGTGTTGACCGACTCGATGGCAGCGGCGGAGGGGTCAACCTCATCGACCAGGGCCATGCAGGCCTCCTTGTAGGGCATCGACACCCCACACCCGCGAATCCCTAGAGCACGAATGCCCGCCACCGCCGCCGGCAGGTCGTCGGTGCTCATGGCCTTGTAGTAGAAGTCCAGGCCCAACTGCTGATACAGGTGGTTATGGAAACGCACGCCGAAGGTACCGGGCCGGCCGGCCAGGGAGATGCACAGCTGCGTGTCTCTGCTGGGAGTCGTCGACATAACCTGCTCCTTTTTCAGAACTGAATCGTTTTTTCAGCGTATCAGACGCAGCCGCTTGTCGTCCCTTACACAACGGTTTATGGCGGGCGTGATCGCACCGTCCTGGGAGCGCCAGCTGGTGTAGGACGGCCCGCCACGCTAGTGATCGTTGATAAAACTAATGACCACTATCGAGCAAGTTGATTTCAAACCACCGAGGCTGCTGCGTAAGGTAGGGCCATGTTCCACAGGAGGTCCCCATGGCCACTATCCAGATCATGTCCGTTGTTGGCAGCGCCGTCCCCCCTTCACTGCGTCAGCAGGGCCAGCTGGCGTGCTGGTACCTGGTGCGCAACGGCGAGCCCGTGAGCGGCCCCCTGCTGACCCGCGCCTCGGCCCAAGCCCTGGCTGAGCAGTTGCAGCCAGGTACCCTGGTCGCTTGACCTGAACGTGTTGTGCGTTGCTCCCTCTCCCTTTTGCGGCCCGCCTTTTGGCGGGCCTTTTTTTCTTCACGGAATGTTGGGGAAGTGGGGCTGCTATGTGCTTGTCGGGAGATAGGGTGATGGCGGCTAGCTGCCATCACCGTGTGCGGTAACCGAACGATTGTTGCCGACGCCTTGCATGTGCCAGCGCATACGTGCAAGGGTAAAAAAGGAACGTCAGCCACCAAAAAGGAAGATAAGCACCTTATGCTTGGAATCACACGTATCCATCGCTACGTGCGCCCATTGCCTGCAAGCCAAGCTGCAGCCAGTGGGCGTGACGTCAACGGCAAACCAGGCGCCCGCCTGGCCGCAAAGCTTACCGCCCTCCTCTGCACACCCCGCGCCGTCCCGCCCTACCTCTGGGTCGACCCCGAGCGCTCCCCTGTTGATCGCCTGCCCCCTACCTGACCGCCCATGCGCCGTCATGCCGCACTCGCCATTCAGTGACTGAAGGTGGGATGTTTCACGCAAGAAAAGGGGCAACACCCAATGATCATGTTTCAGGGCAAGAAAATTCACAGCGCCATCTTCGACATGGATGGCACGATGTTCGACACCGAGCGCCTGCGTTTCAGGACGCTAAAACAGGCCTCGCTGGAAATCTTCGGCAAAGCCTTGAGTGAGCAGACGCTGATCGGCTCGCTGGGCCTGAGCGCGAAAAGGGCCGAGGCCCTCGCCAAGGCCCACAACGGCGATGACTTCCCTTATGCGCAGATCCGCCAGCGCGCCGACGAGCTTGAGCTGGAGCACGTGCGCAACCATGGCGTGCCGATCAAGGCCGGCCTGCTCGAGGTGCTGGAGCGCCTGCGCAAGTCCGGCCTGACCCTGGCGGTCGCCACTTCCAGCCGCCGTGCCATCGCCGAGGAGTACCTGATCAATGCCAACGTGCTCAAGTACTTCGACATCACCGTCTGCGGCGACGAAGTCAGCCAAGGCAAACCCCACCCGGAAATCTTCCTGCGCGCCGCCCGCGCGCTCAATTGCCAACCCGGCCAGTGCTTCATGGTCGAGGACTCGGAAAACGGCTTGCTCTCGGCGATCCGCGCCGAGGGCCAGGCAATCCTGATCGAAGACATCAAGCCGCCCGCGCCCGAGGTCAAGGCCGGCGCGCTTAAAGCCTACCCTGGCATGCACGCCTTCCTCGCCGACTTGAGCGAGTGCGTGCCCGACCTGGGCATGCCGGCGCTCGACGATTCGTTCCCTGCTTCACTGAACCAGTTCCGTGTCGGCATCCACGGCTTCGGCGCTATCGGTGGAGGCTACCTGACCCAGGTGTTGTCCCATTGGGACGGCTACACGCGTCCCTGTGAAATCATTGCCGCGACCCGTTCACGCATGCTCCGGGAATCAGTCGCTGCGTTCGGCCGCTACAGTGTGCGCTACGGCGCCAGCGCGTTCGACCAGACCATCGACAATGTGCGCATGATCGACATGGACGACGAGGAGGCGGTGATCGAGATGTACAACGCCGCCGAAGTGGTCGGCATGAGTCTGCCCGAACAGGCAATCCATCATCAGGCCAGGGTCATTGCCAAGGGCTTGCTGCGACGCTTCGAACGCAGGGGGCGCGAGCTGACGCTCCTGATCGTGTTGAACAAGATCGGCGGTGCGGCGTTCGTCCGGCGCCAGGTGCAAGCGCAGTTGGCATTGCTGTGCACGCCACAGGTGTGCAAGCAGGTGCTGGAAAAGACCCACTTCGCCGAAACGGTAGTCAGCCGCATCGTTTCCAAGATCAGCAATGACGCGCTGGTTCGGCAGTTGCGCATCAAGTCGCAGATCTTCAGGAACAGCCTGGAGGACGAACCCACGGTCACCCGCAAACCCGCCACGCCGGCCCCTGAGTACGAACGGCTGATTGGGCACTTCAGGCCTTTTGCGCAGTCCAGCAGCGCCATGAGCCAGTTGCACCTGATCCTGTTCAACAGCGAGCCCGACATGCCGCTGTACGTGGAGCGTGGCAGTGATTTGCTGGAGCGGCTGCGCCAGGTGAAAACGGTCGCGGACATTACTCAGATCCAGATCATCAAGAACCGTTTGTGGAATGGGCCGCATGCAATCATCGCCTGGTATGCCAGCCTGCTGGGGCATACCTGGGTTGGCCAGGGGATGGGGGACGCCCGTGTCAGTGCGCTGGCAGAGCGTCTCATTCACCAGGAAGTGGCGCCGGCATTGATGGCCGAGTACCCGCAGATGTCAGAGGTTGTCAGCAGCTTTGCCAATGCCTTTCTCGAACGGTGCAAAACGTCGTTCAAGGACCCTTGCGTGCGGGTCGGGCGCGATCCGATGCGTAAATTGCAGCGTAACGAGCGCATCCTCAGCAGCATCGACCTGGCGCGCAAGCATGGCATTCAGACGCCTGCGCTGGCGTTTGGGGCGGCGTTGGCCATTCACTATGCGCTGCACGGCAACGCCAGCAAGGACCGGGAAGCCCAATTGATGAAGGCGCTGTACAAGGCCAGTGACGAACGTGTCGAGGCGGTGTTGACCCATGACGGGGACTATCACGGCAAGCCTTACCTGGGACTGGACCCGGTCAGTGATGCGGACCTGGTCGAAAGCATTTCGGCCAACTTCCGGCTGTTGCAGCAACGGGACAGGGCTGACTGGACCCTACCCTCTGCGTTGACGCGCGGATCATCTCCATCCCACCTCTGCGAAGTGACGGAATGCGACCGGTGATGGCCACGAGTTGGCCACGCTTGAAACGAGGGTAATGGGTACAGGATGGGTACAGGATTAAATTTCGTTCACGTTGCGCCCTTTAGTCATAAGGCATTCGACAGCAATTCAGCCATACTCCAGACATGTTTTTCGCGTTTTGAAGAGTATCGCAAAGCGGAGAAAGCCCGTATTTACGGGCCCTTCAGCCCTCCCCGCGACACTCCATCCCCCTCCAAAACACAGCCATTGGTACAAAAATTGGTACGAGCTAGCTGTACGTCCATCCAGCACATTCCAGTGATGCTGCAGTAGTGTGAGAATCGATCCTCAGGCCGCATCACAAGCGGCCTGTGCATCGCTTCTGTCTAATACAGATCGGCTAGTTTCGGCGACTTTCGACCAGTAAAACCGAGAGGCTTTCGAGCGGTTTTAGACACCATGCCCCTCCTCCGGCGTCCTGCCGAGTAGCCCGCCTAATCCAGCGTGGGCGCAACATTCCCTACCCCTTTGATCACCTTGATGCCCCATTCCGGCAGTGGCTCGTGGTAGCCGAACAGGCCGCAGGCGTACATGTCCTCGTGCTCGTTCAGACTGTAGAGCCGCGCCGCCTCGGCAAACTCCAGCATCTCGCACAGTTGGTCGGCGTCCACTTCCCCGCGCCGGTGGGCGGCCATGGCCATCTCGCTGAGGACGGCGGCCCGGCCATCTGGGTCGGTGGCGAGGGCACATTGGTCATTCAGCTCATCGAGCCAAGCGCGCGGTATCCCGGCCATCATTCCGCCCTGCACCACCACGACTGCGCGTACATCACGCCGTCGATCTCCTCGATGCCATTGATGTTCATGCCGAGCTGGGCCATGCCGTTGACCCTGGCGTCATGCAGCCGGGGTATAACGTCCGGCCCAGGGGTCGGGTTGAACACCCAGGCCTGGGTCGCGACTCGGCCCAGCGGCTCACTGTGATGGCCGCCGATGTGGATGTCTGCCCGGATCGGAGTGATCTTCCCGAGCTGACTGGTGGGGATGGCCACGCCATTCACGCGGCGGCGGACGAGGAGGAAATACATAGGTCACCGACACTGTACAAAAACACAGTATCGTATAGGCGGATCCCGGTGCGGGGAATTGCCGATCAGCGGGTCAGTGCAGTGGTGGCATATGCTTTCCACGAGCCTTGGCTATGACCCGGAACTGGTAGTCGGAGACCGCCTGGAACAGAGATTCGGCAAGCAGGCGGAGTCGCTCAACCTCTTCTGGGGGTGCGCCACAATCCTGGGCCTCGTGGAAGGAGCGGAATGCATCCACAGCCTGCTGGATCAGCGGCTCCCCGGCCTCGACCATCCCGATAAACGTCCGTTTGTCCACGGCCCTACCCCGATGACTTGATCAACGCATTATAGGATGCCTCGCAAGCCAGGCCAGCTATTCGGGCGCGGTCATAAGCTTGCGCCAGCTCTCGATTCGTTGCGACAGACCGGTCGAGCAAGTCGGATAGCACCATGGCGGCGCGGGTGGCTGCCTGGCCTCTGGCGACAGCGGCGGAATCCTTGCCGGGGCTACTGACGGCGGCGACGAGTTCGGTGGCGTCACTGCGCAGCCGCTGGCCAGCAGCATCGGCGTCAGCAGCGCCAGTATCAGCAATCGTTTGTTCTTCTTGGGCATGGGCTCTCGCCTCCTCCTGCGCCGTGGCGCGTCGTTGTTCTTCCTGGCGTGCATCTCGCTCGCCGATTACTTCAGCCAGACGATCACCGCTGTCTCGCTGGGCAGATGCTTGGCCAGCAACGGCCCGCTCTACCGACCGGCCGTGCTGGTAGGTAACCCAATGGGATACAAGACCCAACAAGAGAATCAGCAGCGCCAGGCGCGGATTAAGGTCGGTCATACGCCCAGCACCTTGCGCGCCTGCCCCCACAGCACCAGGCGCTCGGCTTGGCCGTTCAGGCCGCCATTGATCCGGCGTGTGATGGTCTCAAAGTCGCCTCGATCCGCCAGCGTGTTCAGGCCCTTCTGCTGCCAGAACCAAGCGGCCGAGGCGGCCGCATGCTGCGGCAGCTCCAGCAGCTCGGGGTGTTTGACCAGGTCGAGGCCCAGCGCCTCGCCACAGCGCCGGTAATTGTCCAGGCCGGTGATCTGGATAAGACCCCGGCCGCGATACTTCAGCCCGTCGCCGTCGGCCGCCGGCGTGTTGCCCAGGCGCGCAGCGAGCTTGCCGGTGTCGTACTTGACCAGGTACTTGTCGTTGCCCAGCTCGCGCACATAACGCAGCTGGCCGGACTCATGGCCGATCTGCGCGATAAACGCCGCCTGCCGCGCCGGGGTGACGATGCCGAACTTACCCATGGCGGCATTGAGGACGGGTACAAAAACGCCGGCTTTAGGGCCGGCGTTCGGGAGGATCTGCTGCAGTTGTTGAATGGTTAGTGCCATTGTTTGCTCCAGTGATAGCCGCGCGCGGCCGTGGGGTTACAGCTGCTCAACCCTGAGCGGCTTGTCTTCTTTCTTTTTCTTGCCCGAGGCCTTGGCCTTGCCCTTTTTGCCGCCGTTGCACTCCACCGTCGTCGTCCACCCGGATTGGGTAAACACCTGCTCGACGGAGTCCACCAGGTACTCGCCATCAAGGCCGACCTTGAAGCCCTGCGCGTTGATCGAGCATTCGGCAAACAGGTCAGTACGCCCGGTCATTTCCAAGCGCACGGCGGCGGTGCTGCGGTTGAACGCGGCCAGCCGCGCCTTGGCGGCCTGCTCGGCGGCGGTCTTGTTGGGGTAGATATGGCGGTCGGTGTGGACCGAGGGCAGACCATCGGGCGACTCGCCGTTGTCCAGCTGCACCACCTTCAAGGCGCCGGTTTTCTGGTCCTGATGCTGGGTCTTCACAGCCTTTTGCGTGCTGCGATCCCCGAGGCGGAACTGGTACCGGGCAACGTCCGTCTTGTTGATGGTGACGACCAGCAGCGACTTGCCGGTTGTGGCCTTGCCGCCCTGCCGTGGCATGACCAGCAGCTTGCCCTCGGCTACCTTGGCGGTGCTGTCGTACTGCCGAGCCAGGCGCGTAACAAAGTTAAAGTCCGACTCGTTGCGCTGGTCGACGCGCTCGACCTTGGTTGTCACCGGGCACACCGGCTCCCAGCCGTTGCGCTTGGCCACCTCGGTGACGATCTGCGACAGCGGCACGTTTTCCCAGCTACCGCTGCGAACGGTCTTACCGCTGCCGCGCATGTCGCTGGCCTTGCCGCGTATGGTCAGTTCGTCCGGCGGGCCAGATACCTGCACCTCGTCCACCGTAAAGGCGCCCATGCGCGTGATCGGCTGGCCCTCATAGCCCAGGAACACCTCCACCCGGCCCCCGCGCGCCGGCAGTGCAACCGCTTGGGCACGGTCGTCAATGCGCAGCTCGAACTCGTCCGACTCCATGCCGGGCTTGTCCGATATGCGCAGCAGCAACAGGCGGTCATTGATCAAGGCGGTAATGTCCTTGCCATCCGCGACGATTTGAAACGTGGGTTTCATGCTTGCTCCAGAAACAAGAAACCCCGCCCAGGGCGGGGCTTCGTTACGCGTAACGCGGGTTAGCCGAACAGCTGCAGCAGCTCGACCGCCGGCGCCGACAGATCGGGCAAACGGATCAGCAGGCCGGCGCGGTACGGCTGCGCCTCCCTGGCCAGATCCGCGTTGGCCTCTAGCACCGCCTCGACGGTGCCGTTGAGGTGCCCGTAATGGTGCTGGCAGATCACATCCAGCAGATCCCCGTCAGACGTTCTGCAGGTCGTTGCCATAGCTCACAAACTCCAGGGTGAAGCCTTGTTTTCGGGGGATGCCGCCTGCCAGCAGGTGGCTTTGCTCTTCCTCGACACTGACCAGGCACCAGTTACCCAGGACCTCGCCATATCCCGTGACCAGGTTAAGCGGCTGCAGGTTGCGGCCAATGCTGCGCAGCACATTCAGCTGCTTAATGCCGCCCTTGTGGTGGGGGAAAATCTCGCCCTTGAGCGTGATTTTTTCCTCACCCAAGCCCACCGCCTGCTGCGCCACACTGCGGCGCAGGCGCTCCTGGCCAGCCCAGCGGTACGTCGCCTGCCGCCGCAGCTCGTCAAACGCGGCTGTATCAAGGTTGAAGTAATACGGCTGCAGCTTCGGGTCATGCGGCAGGATGATCAGCAGGTGCGGGAACGGCGCGACCGCCTCGGGCAGCGGCGTGGCCGAGCCCAGCAGCCCGCCGGTGGGCAGGATGTTGGACAGCGAAGGGCTGACCATTCCCGCCACCCGGCTGGCCTCGGCCGTGACCTTGGACGCCATCCGCTTGAACGTGCCGAGCCGTTCCTGCACCTGGGCGGCGCCAGACACGACACGACCATAGGTTTCGGCCACCTGCCCCACGCGGGACTGCGCCACGCTGATACTGCGCACCACGCGCCCCAGCTTGGCGCCGACCTCGGGCGGCACGAACGGGATGTTTTCCAGCTCCGAGGCGGCGCCGGTGATGCTGCCAATGGCGCCATTCAAGGGCACAAACATGCCGTCCAGATCCTTTCGGCCAGCCTCCCCGGCTGAAACCAATCCCGACAGGGACGATTCCAGCAGTTCCATGTATGGCATAGGCCCTCCTTAGATGTGTGGTTGATCGAACAACTGAGCCGAGGACATACGCGCGGAAACCTCACGTTGGAAAGCCTCCCAAAGCCGGCGCAACGAGGGCTCCAGCTCGCGCACCACCTGCTCGGGGTCTTTCACATCCCCATGCACGTCGAGCTTGATAGACGGCGCGAAGGTAAACGACTGCTCCACCTTCGGCGCCGGTGCCTTGGCCGGCGTTGGTGCCTTGGCCGGTTTGGCCTCGGGCATCCGAGGCGCCGGCGGCGTTGCCTTGGCCATTTCCCGCACCACCTCCCCGAGGGAAGGCGGCGCAGTCGGTACCGGCGCTGCAGGCCTGGCATCAGGCGATGCTCGCTCGGCGACCGGCAGACGCTCCCGGTTGTCGACCACCACAGGCACCACCAGCGGCACAGGGGCCGCCGGTTGCTGCGCAAGCTTGACCATCGGCTTGACCAGCAGCGGCGCCGGCGCGGCTGGCATGACCTTGGCCAGGTCACGCACGGCAGTGCCCAGGGCGGGCACCGGTGCCGGCGCAGGTTCGGCGACTGGCACACGCTCCCGGCCGTCAACTGCTGCAGGGGCCACCGCCGGCGCCTGGGGCACTGGCTCGGGCGCCGCCGGCGTGATAACCGGCTTGACCACCGTCGGTGCCGGGGCACTGACCTTGACCGGCTCGCGCACGGTCTTGCCTAGGTCCAGCACCGGTGCCGGCGCAGGTTCGGCGACCGGCACACGCTCCCGACCGTCGACTGCTGCAAGGGCCGCCGCCGGTGCCTGGGGTACTGGCTCGGGCGCCGCCGGCGTGATCAACGGCTTGACCACCGTCGGTGCCGGGGCACTGACCTTGACCGGCTCGCGCACGGTCTTGCCCAGGTCCAGCACCGGTGCCGGCGCAGGTTCAGCGACCGGCACACGCTCCCGGCCGTCGACTGCTGCAGGGGCCGCCGCCGGCGTGATCACCGGCTTGACCACCGTCGGTGCCGGTGCACTGATCTTGACCGGCTCGCGCACGGTCTTGCCCAGGTCCGGTACCGGTGCCGGCGCAGGTTCGGCGACTGGCACACGCTCCCGGCCGTCGACTGCTGCAGGGGCCGCCGCCGGCGTGATCACCGGCTTGACCACCGTCGGTGCCGGTGCACTGGTCTTGACCGGCTCGCGCACGGTCTTGCCCAGGTCCGGTACCGGTGCCGGCGCAGGTTCGGCGACTGGCACACGCTCCCGGCCGTCAACTGCTGTAGGGGCCACCGCCGGCACCTGGGGCGCTGGCTCGGGCGCCGCCGACGTGATCAACGGCTTGACCACGATCGGTGCCGGTGCACTGGTCTTGACCGGCTCGCGCACGGTCTTGCCCAGGTCCGGTACCGGTGCCGGCGCAGGTTCGGCGACCGGCACACGCTCCCGGCCGTCGACTGCTGCAGGTGCCGCCGCCGGTGCCTGGGGCACTGGCTCGGGCGCCGCCGGCGTGATCAGCGGCTTGACCACGGTCGGTGCCGGTGCGGCCTTGACCGGCTCGCGCACGGTCTTGCCCAGGTCCAGCACCGGTGCCGGCGCAGGTTCAGCGACCGGCACACGCTCCCGGCCGTCGACTGCTGCAGGGGCCGCCGCCGGTGCCTGGGGCACTGGCGCGGGCGCCGCCGGCGTGATCACCGGCTTTACCACGGTCGGTTCCGGGGCGCTGGCCTTGACCGGCTCGCGCACAGCCTTGCCCAGGGCGGGTACCGGTGCCGGCACAGGCTCCGCGACTGCTGCAGGTGCCGGCGGCGTTTCCGCCTCCGGTTTGGCCTCCCCTTCGGGCTGCTCATCGCCAAACCACCGCTTACCCAGCCAGCCGCCGAACGTTTCGCCACCCATGCCGCCCAACATGGCGCCCACAGCACCGCCAACAGCGGTACCAATGACCGGCACGACCGAGCCAATGGCCGCACCTGCAGCAGCTCCCGCGAGCGTGCCCGCGAGACTGCCAGCGGCGCCGCCATAACCCTCGGCCTTCTCGTCCTGGGTCTTGGCATTCATTGCGACATCGAGCGCGGACGCTCCGGCGTCCATGAAATTGCCACCCGGCAGACGCCTGGCCAAGCGCGTAACGCCGCGCATCGAGCGCGCCACCTTGCCCAGTTCTTCGGCGCCCGTCAGTGCTGCCGGCACTGCAGCAAACAGTCGGCGCTTGGGCGCCGGCGCGCTGGGCGCCTCCACCTTAGCTGCTGGCTGTAGTACAGGCCCTTGCTTCGCCGCGCGCCGGCGCTCCCGGCGGCGACTTCTGCGACTCCCCCTAGCAGGCCCTGCAGGGGCGCTATTTGCAACGCTACTGCCGATCCCGCCGATAGCATTGGCATTAATCACAAACACGCGTTGCGGGTCGTTGCCGCCCGCTTCGCCGTCATTGGCCGGGGCCGACTCGGTGGACCGGGAAGAAAACACCTTGCCCAGTACGCCCAAGCCGGTGTCGACCACCTTGTTGCCCGTCTTGGGCAGCTCGATGGGGGCACCCTTGCCCCGCCCTGCACGACCGGCCAAGCCTTCCAGGCCCCGACCGCGCGCAATGTTGAATACACCACGGCCGATTTTCAGCGCGCTGGATGCGGTCATAAACGCAATAACCGCCGCAGTGATGCCACCGATGCCCAGGACAACCGACGGGAAGCCGTCGGCCAACTTGGTCAAGCCACGGGCAACCGTGGTCACTCCCGTGGCCACCATATCCGTGGCCGGCCGGATGGCATCGCCGATGCTACGCATGGCGTCGTCAATCGACTGGACCGTCTCGGCCCATTGCTGCGCGGAAGTCTCGCGGCGCTCAGCAAGGTTCTTGTCGAGGATCCCCGAGGCCTTCTTAGAATCGGCTTTCAGCTCTTCATAGAGCCCCCGATTCTGCGCGTAGGCCGTGAGCGCCGCCTTGACCTGCATGTCGGCGAACAGGTCGCCAGTGCGCAGGGTTTTCTCCAAGGCTTCAAGCGCGGCGGCGGCCTTCTCCGGGTCAACTTCTTTATCGATCTTGGCCTTGGCTTCCTCGATCTTTTTAGCCTTGGCCGGGTCAGTCGCCTGGACGTATTTCATGGCCAGGGCCATGGACGCCTCAATAACGTTCATGCCCTTCTGCAGGCCGGTATTCAGCGACGCCTGATAGTCAATGCCTACATCGCTGTAGGCCTTCTTAATGTCGCCGGCACCAATTTTCTCCATCCAGTTTTTGAAGTTGTTCGCGGCTTCGTCCGAGCTGCCGGCGGTCTTCATTTGCACCTGCAGCATGGAGCCAAGCGACGTCACCGCATCCAGCCCGGTGATGCCGTTTTTCTCCATACCGGCCAGCAGTTGCGGGAACCACTTGGCCATATCGCTGGCCTCGAAGCTCCCCGCCTGGCCTTGGTAGGCGATAGCCTCCAGGGCCTGCTGCATGACCTTCGGGTCGCTGATCTTGGCGTTTTGCTGCAGCGCCTGAATCATCGACGCCGTATCAACGCCAGAAGCGCCCTGGCCAATGGCGAACTTGGCCGCCACCGGCGCATAGGACAGCGCCTTATCTAGCTCCATGCCGGCGCCGACCAGCTGGTTGACCAGGTCGGCCACGTCATTGCGCGACATACCGGTGTCTTTGGCCGTGTCGATTACCGTCCGGGTAAGCTGCTGCTCTTCCGGTTTGTTGGCAATGTCGGCCTTGATCGCAATGTCACGGATGACCGCTTGGTAATTCGCGCTGATCATCGTTGGCACGGCGGCCATGCCCGTGCCCACCACAGCACGGCCAATGTTCGACTTGAGCGAGTCCTTGCCCGCCTGCAGCTGCTGGTGGCCCTTTAGCTGCAGATCGGCGCCCTTGGCCTCACGGGCCAGGCGCTGGTATTCGCGGGAAAGACGGCCAACCTCGACCCCTTGCTTGCGCAGGGAGTCCAGGTTGTTGTCCAGCTTGCGTAACAGCTTGTCGGCGCCGGCGGCGCCGCTGTCGTGTGCGCGCTTCCATTCCTCGCGCAACTTGATGGTTTCGCCAATGGTGCTTTTCAGCACCTTGGCCTTGTTGCCTTTGGCCTCCAGTTTCTGGATGCCGTTTTCTACCGTCTTGAATGAGGCGCCGACCGATGAAGCGACGGCGCCCCCGATGACTAGCACCAAAGGCTTTAATGCCATTGCTTACCCCCGTGCGGGTTCAGTCTGAAAGCCACCAAACCATATCCGCATAGGGCATGGTCATGATTTCAGCGGCCGAGAAATTCAGCTCGGCCGCCAGTCGCTTGGCGCCGCTTTTCAGCGTCTCGGGATTACAGTTCGTCCTCTCGCACCAGAAAGGTGTAACCCGCCTGCACGCGGTTGTAATCCTTGTAGGCGAGTTCTTCCAGATCCTTCACCCCAACATCACCAAGGGAGGCGAACAGGTTCAGCTCGCGCTGTTCGTCGTCACCGTCCGAGGTCTTGGAAGAGTTGCGAATGTCACGCACGGTCGGCGCACGCAAGGTGATTTTGTCCTGCTCGATGCCATTCAGCACGACGGGCTTGGTCAGGGTGATGGTGACGTTTTCAGCGGTCAGCTTGAGGTACTTCGGTGCCGGCTTGCTCATGGGGATTTGTCCTTGATTTGAAAAGGTATACGGAAAGGTTGGGGTTACAGGCCGAGGTCGCGGCGCTGGCTGGCCAGCTGGTCGACGCCGTTGATCACGCGCTTCATGGCCATCGGCTCGATTTCATAGATGACCTCGCCGCCTACCTCCAGCTTGTAATAGGTCAGGGCAATGGCGTGTTTGTGCTCGGCCTTGTCGCCCGGCTTCCAGTCGCCCATATCCAACTCTTTCAGGGTGCCGCGCTGGGTGACGATGACCGGCTTGGTTTCGCCCTTCTGGCCCTTGAACGAGCCACGGAAAACGCCGTTGAAGGCGTTACCGTCGGCCAGGCCAAAGAACTTCAAAGCCTCTTTGCGCATGCCGGTGGTGGTAAAGCTGGACTCCAGCTTTTCCATGCCCACATCCATCTCAACCGGCATATCCATGCCGCCGGGGCGGTACTCTTCCATTTTGAGGGTGAGCTTGGGCAGGGTCAGGCTAGGGACATCGCCCTGGAAGCTGATGCCATCCACGAACAGGTTCATGTTGGCCAGAATTTCGGGAATCATTGCCATGTGAAGCGCTCCTTAGGCGGTCTTGTCGAGGACTTCGGTCAACCAGTCGTTGACTACGTCGAAAATAAAGTTGGGGTTTTCAGCCGGCGGAACGTCGGTAAAACGGATGTTCCAATAAATCTTGCCCTGCTCCAGGGCGCTGGCCGTGTTGAGGTCTGGGTCGGCGTAGACCTCGAAGTTGATGATTGCGCCCTGGGCTTTCAGGTCGCGCATGAAGGCGTTGAGGCCCTCGGTTACGTCGCGGACATAGGTCGCGGTAATGCCCCGGTCGACCGCCCACTTGTGGCCGTACAGAATCGCGTCCATGACCATATCCATGGTGCGCACACGGGTGACGAACGCCCATTTCGAATCGCTCGACAGCGTGCGGTTGCCCCACAGGCGGAAACCGTCGTCACGGATGATGGTTGCGATATTGGTGTTGTTCAGCAGGTTGGCCCGGCACGTCTCGTCGCCGTCCAGGTACTCGATGGCACGGGTGGTACCGGTGATACCGACAAACTCCTTGTTCGACGGCGAGGACCAAAAGCCATATTCCCGGTCGGTGTAAGCAAACACGCCTGCAGCCCAGGCCGACGCCGGCGCGTCGATGGTTCCGTTGCTGGTGGTGTCCCACAGCTGTACACCAGGGTCGACCATGTACAGGCGCTTGGAGCCGAACAGCTTGGCGTAGGTGGTGGCCGCCTCGTCGGTGGTATTGGGGCCGTCGATGATCGCGACCGCGCGCAGCTTGGCCGCAATCGCATCCATCGCAGTAGCCACCGCCTGGGTAGCACTGTGTTTGGGCGCAACGATGAGGCGGGGCTGGGCATTGAAACGGCTCTTGCCATCGAGCAACGCCTGCAGGCCGGTACGCTTGCCGTTGGCCAGCACCCCGCCAATGATCGAAGAGGTCTGCGCGGCCGCGTCGGCCCCCTTGGCCACGCCCGAGGCGACGATGACCGCTTTGGCGCGGGCATAGATAGCCTGGCAGGCCTTGGTGATGGCAGCGCCGGCACCGAATGCGGCGATGGCCTCGCGCTCGCTGGTGATCAGCACCAGGTCGCCGGCCTTGGCCGTTGCGCCGGCGCCTTCGGTGAAGGTGTCGACCAGGCCAATGATCGAGGAAGACGGTAGCGAGACAGTGCGCGTGCCAGTGTCGACGGCCTTTACGGTAACGCCGTGAAAGAATCCAGCCATGGGAAAACTCCAAAAGAAAGGGCCGCACTCGGCGGCCCTGCACAAACGAAAACGCCCCGAAATCGGGGCGCTCAAGGGAATGCGGGGAGAGGGTCAGGCGACGGCGGCAACACTGGCGCGAATCGCATTGATTGCCATGTCGGCACTGGCCTCGGCCTCGGCATGACTGGTCGCCTTGAGCACCGCCTGCTTGCCAACCAAGCGCGCTGTGCGGATCGCATACAGCGCAGTACGCCAGGCTTGCGCCTCCAGCAGGATGTTTTGCACCGCTTGCTGCGGCTCGATGCCCTCGGCGTCGACCACGGCCTGTACGGTCAGCGGCGCATCACCTGCGAAGCCGGCCGCCTGGAAGGCGCTGGCCTCATCCTCGGCCAGCTGGTACTCGACCGCGCGCAGCGGATCACCCATTACCGCGCTGCGCGCGCGGTCGGCTTCCTGCTCAATCTGCTGCTGGGCAGCAACCAGGGCAACAGGAAGCGGCAAATTGTCGAAGTCATAGCCCGCGTAGTTGTTGCCCTGATACAGGACGTTCAAGAGAAATTTTTGCATGGGGTCGACTCACAGGGAGGAAAGGTTAGTAATCAGGTGCGGGATGGTTTCCGACTTGGTGCCAGCTACCACGCCCGGCAGGATCAGCCCGGCAAGCCCGGAAGGCAGCACGGTGCTGCTCAATTGCAGGCCATACAGCCCGGTATTGGGGCCAAAAATGCGGCCCCGGAAGGTGCCACGCAGCTCCAGGGTGCAGTTGTAGAAACGCAGCTGGTGAAAGATCGGGGCCGAGGTACCGCTGCCAAAGGAAAGGCAGTAGTAGGCGCTCAAGTCACCGGGCGAGGATGCCGGGAAGCTCACTGTCAGGTTGGAAATATCCAACGTTGAACCGTCCGAATGCCAGAAGGAACCCATGCGCGGAAGGGTTTCACCTTCAAACATAAACTCGTTGAGGATCAGCTTGCGCCCGGCGTTCAACTCGCCGCGCAATGCCAGTTTCCGGCCATTGAGCAAAATGTGAGTCGACAGCGAGAAATCCCGGAGCAAGGTTGCGTCACAGCGGCCGCCCAGCGGGGTGGCGTTGATCGCCTTTTGGATGGTTTTGAAAGGGCTTGCCGCCGAGCCCTGGCCTTCCGTATCGCTGCCGGCTACAGGATCAACAAAGAAGGTCCGGTACATCTCTGGAGCGGCCGAAATTGCAGAAGCCACAGCGGCGTTAATGGCTGCCATCTTGCCGTTGACGGCCTCGACCAGCTTGTTATTGGTCGCCGCAAGTGCGGCGATTTCGGTTTCAAGACTCATGCTCTTAGGCTCCGAGTAGTTTCTGGATTTGGTTGTATTGAAGGGCCATAAGCCCGGTGGTATTGGCCACCGCCAAGCTCAACAAGCCATCCCGCGTTTCGGTCGCCGACTTCTCGGCAGCCGACGCGCGAACCAGCAGACTGCTGATTTGTTCCTCGGCGATACGCTGCAGGCGCTCCTGGCTGGCCACTCGGTCGCGCAACTCCATGCCGCGCACCTGCTCGGCAATCAGCGCAGTGGCCAGCGCGGCCAGTGGTTCGGCCAGGGTCAAGTTGAGGCCGGCGGCCATACTGGTGATGGTCACGCTGTCCGCCGGCAGCGCCGCCAGCGACAGGTCGTAGGCCAGCAGCAGGTCGATGTTGGCGGCCTTGTAGGCCAATGCCTCGGTCAGGTGCGACCAGACCGCCAACAGGGTGCCGTCCTTGAGGAAAATGCCGACTTCCTTCACCCAGTAGGCCGTCGTGCCATCAGCAACGGCAGTCAAGTGCAACAGCGTGCTACTCAGCTTCTGGCCACTGGAAATCGGGAACCGCGCCACCTCGTTGCGCAGGGTCTTTTGATCGGCGCTCGGGGTGTAGGCCTGGCTGCCGAGGGCGATATGGCTAATCTCGGCCGAGAGGCCGGTTTTAGTCGCCGACAGGATCGCCGCCAGGCCGGCCTTGGTGATGACAGGTTGCAAGCCTGTACTCATAGAACAGCCTCCATGTAGCCCCGCACGACCACGCGCACCTGCACCGCGTTGGCCACCAGCGGGGCACCTTCTGCTTGAATGGGTACGCCCTGCGCCTCGGCGAATCGCCGGGATACGCTGGACGCGTTGAGCGTATTGGCAAACAGCACCGTCTGCGCCATGGGGTCGAAGGGCACCGCCTGGGCATCCATGGATCGATGCTGCACGGCGCGCGCCTGGAAGGCGTTACCCAGCACCAGGCCGCCGTCGAAGCGCGCACCCAGCCGAAACTCGTAGTGGCTGCGCTCGTTCTTCGCCGCGTCGACCAGGGCGCGCAGTCGCTCCCCCAGCTCAGGCGAGATAATCGAGCCCTCGCCCGGCCGGTTGTCGTTCGCCCAGGCCGTGACCTGGAACGTGTACGGCGCGGCGTTCGGGATCTGGTGCCACTCCTTGAATTCCGCGTTGACCCGAACCGCCTTAAGCACCCGCCGGATCGCGCCGACAGTGCCCTTGGTCTTGTGAACCGGAATCGCCTCGCGGATCAGCTCGCGGCGCTGGGCGTCGGTGTAAGCCGCCTCCCAGCCCTCGACCTTGAGCGCCCAGCCCAGCCAGGGGAGGAAGCTGGGCGGACAGCGTGCCGAGTCGGCCACGCCCCGGATGATTTCCGTGTCCACACCCAGCTCGCCGGCGCGCTCCAGCGAGCGCTCCAGCAGCGTAGCGTTGTGCGGTAGCAGGCTCATGTGACCACCTTGGTTGTCAGTGCTATCGCCGTAGCGCGGGGGTAGTGCCGCTTGTCACACACCACACCCTCGACCGGCTTCACCAGGTCCACACGACTGATGCCCGTTACGTGTAACGCGGCATAGATCGCCGAAACGGGCAATTGCCCCTCAAGGCGGCGCGCCTCGGCAATGGCGGCATCAAGGCTCTTCCGGGCTGCGGCTAGCACAACGTCCGGGTCTGGCCCATTTTCCACCCACAGCACGGCCTCAACCTTGAAGTCGGTCGGGATGCCACCCTGCACGCGGGGCCGGTCTGTCACCGGTCGCACGTCCTCGGCCGACAGCGCCTTAAGGACCGTGGCCACCAGCTGCGCCTCGGGCATGGTGCTGCTCGTCCCGGCCAGCACCGCAAGCGACACGTCACCGGGCAGAGGATTGGCAAGGCCGGCGTCGTAGTCGCAGACCACGACAGTGGCCCCGGGCGGCAACTGCGCTTTAACCGCGGCTGGCACCGGCACCCCGGAAAACCGGGGCGAGTCGACCGAAACGTGTACTAGGTCGGCCGACGCACTAAGCGCGTGATATTCATACGCCCCGCTGCTGCCGGCGACCGACAGCGCTTCAAGCGATAGCCGCGTGCGGTAGCGCAGCGCCTCGTCAGATTCCATAACAGCCGCAACGGGCGGCACCGCGTCGGGATCCGCCGGCCTAATGGTCAGCTTCTGCACACCATAGTCAGCCGCCCGGTTCTCCAAGTCGGCGCCCTTGGCATAAGCCAGCAAGCTGGCCTTGGCCGCCGCGTTGACCCGCGCCCGCACTAGCAGCTCACGGTAGGCCATGACCTCCATCAGCTTGACAACGGGGTCGGACTCCAGCAACGCGGTCCACTGATCGCCCATATGGGCGCGGAAGATGCTCAGCACCTCCTGATACAGCGTCTCGAAGTCGAGGGTTTCCACCACCTCGGGTGGGGGGAGCAAAGACAGATCGATCACGCGCTTACCTCCACGACAGCCGAGCTGCCCAGGTATTGGCCGGTCAGCTGCAGGCCAATCTGGCCGTCGACCACGGAAACGACCTTGACCCGCTCCAGCCGCAAACGCGGCTCCCAGTGACCCAGGGCGCGGGCCACCTCGGCCTGTACGGCGCTTTTCCATCCCTCGTTAACCGGCAGGTCGACAAAGCGGCGCAGGTTGCAGCCGTAATCCGGTCGCATGCGGCGACTACCAAGGGGCGTGGTCAGGATGTCCTCGATCGATTGTTTCAAATGATCGAGGCCGGTGGATTGCTGGCCGGTCCTGCGGTCGACGCCAATCATGCTTAGCCGTCCAGCGGCTGCAGGTCGGCATGGGCGCGCAGGAACACCAGCGCCTCGTCGTCGTCGGCCTGGACGGTCACGCGGCCGGTCTGCACCTTGAACTCGCGCAGGTCGTTACCGGCCTGCAGGAACAGCGAGCGCGAGGTATAGGCGCTGTCGGTGAAGGTCACGCCAGGCGGCTCAACGGCCACAACAGCGGTGTCGGCGCCGTCAGGCGCACCAGGTACAACTGCGGATTCGTCCGCCACCGCTGCCGCGTCGGTCGCGGCGGTTCTCTTAACTGCCATAAGTGATGCTCCAGAAAAGACAAAGCCCGCGAATGCGGGCTGTCAGTGTTTGTGGTTCGGCGTGTTGCCGAGGGTGTCGATGATTTTCCCGAGGCCGAGAATGTCGAGCGTTACTAGTAACGCGCCGTCGATCCTCACGTTGCCCTGCAGCAGAATCTCAGGCGCTATAGCCGTGTACGTCTCGGCCTCGGCGGTGATCGCCTTTGACTTGGCGCTGATCGCGTCGTCGGTGATCGTCGCCTTGCTGCTACCGACCTCGATGTTGACCGTGCCAGTGGGCAGCTTGATGGTGTAGCTATTGGCCGCCCAGTCGTAGACCAGGGAGCCGCCATCGTCGAAACGCCAGACCTCGACATGGTCGCGGTTGTCCGGCTGGGCCCCGGCATTGCCATACAGCCCTGGAACGAACGTCCCTTGCGCAGGCTCGCCGCTAGGGCTCACCAGCACGCCCTGCTCGTCTAGGCTCGGCGCACGCCAGTGGCGAGCCTTGCCGGCGGCCAGCGCATGCCAGCGCACCCAGGCGCTCGTCCAATCGCCACCATCGGAAACCCGAACCTTGCCGGCGACCAGGTCCACCCCGACCACGTAACAGGGGATCACAAGGCCGGCCAGCATACGGTCGAGCTGGGCGAGCGGGTAACTCATGCCAGTTGCTCCGGTGCCTGATACTGATCCTCGTTGCCTGGGCCGCTGTCCGGGTCGAAGGCAAACACCAGCAAGCCGGCCGGCTCGTTCTCCCAGGGCCATTCGGTTTCGCCTAGGTAAACGTCCTGCTGCCACTGCACCGCCCAGCCGACGCAGCGGGCCAGCTCGGGCAAAAACTCCGCCGGCATGGCCTGCACATTCTCGGTCGGGCCGACAAAGTCGACCTCCCAAAACTGCAGTTGCAGCACCTTCATCAGCTTGCTGGCCAGAATGGCCGCCTGCAGCGGCGCCAGGGGACGGCTGGACTCCAGCATAACCAGCGCCTCAAACGTCACTTTGAGGCACAGGCGGCCGTCGCCGGGGTCATCGCCGGGGGCAAAGTTGGTCGCCGCGTAAAACAGCGCCGGCAGCTTCATGCCCTCTTTGATCAGCTTGGGGTAAGCCTCGATCAGCTTGAACTGCGGCAGCTCTGCCTGCAGGGTGGCGGTCATCGCGTCATGCAGCTGTTTCAGCTCGCTGGGGATCACCGGCAGCTCGTCAGAAGATATCGGCTGTTCGTTCATGCTTCGTCTCCAGCACCAGGGCAACCATGCCGTCGCCGGTAGGCTCGGGCCGCACCACGGTGTAATCGCCGCCGCCCTCATGGGCCGGCAGCTCGATGGTCAGAGTTGCGCCCCTGGGCAGGCGCTCGGCATCGGCAGACAGCACCGTAAACCGGGGCTCGTCCAGCTCAGCCGCGTCGATGCCCTTGGCCGCGCGCTTACTGCCCAACTGGGGATCGAGAGCGGGGTTATCGAAAATGCCCAGCACCTCGGTACCGTCGTCCAGCGTTGCGCGGTCGCCCACCCGGACAAGCGCCCGGCCAGTGCGCGCCGCCATCCGCTCGCGCATGCTCGGGCGGGCCATTACTGCACGATCAGCACAGAGCCGAAGCCATTGGCCACGTCGCTGGTCAGCTTGCCGAACGGCTTGGAATCAGCGGTATCCGGGGGTACCAGCTGGCCGTCCAGCACGTTGACCTTGCTGCCTGCCTTCATGCCGGCAGCGGCTGGCACGTCCCATTCGCCGTCGGTGTGGTAGGTGATTGCCGCGCCCTTGGAGCCGCTTTGTAGCGGGATCACGGCCAGGTCGCCGATCACCTGGGGGATACCGGCAACAGATCCGCCGGTCGGCGCCGGCAGGGTGACGGTCTTGCCGCTGCTTACATAGTTGGTACTCATGGTTTCACCTGCTCCAGAAACAACAAACCCCGCAAGCGCGGGGTGTTATGGGTAACACCGAGGGGGGGATTAATTCGCGCCGGTCGACTTGTTCATGCCGCGAGCATCGAGCGCCGACACGCCGGCGTCGATCCGCACCTTGGTGGCCACACCGTCACTGCTGAAACCTTCTTGAGTTTCGAAATACGGCTGCTCGACGCCGTCCAGATAGGCCACTTCGATGGTGTCCGAACCCAGCTTTGCCACTTGGTAGTAAGCGCTGGACGATGCCGCATCCAGGCGCGGCTCGGCGATCACTTTGGCAAAGCCGCGAATCGGGTTGATGATCCCGGCATTGGCCTCAGTGCCCGGCGCCGAGGCAGAGCCGATAATCTGGTTGGCCTTGTCTTCCAGGGCTACCGGGCAGAGCACAAAGGCCGGCTGGATGTTCAGCGGGCGCGGCTTGGCACCCTTGGCGACAGTAGCCGGCTGCAGTCGCATGGCCGACTTGGCCGCACTCAGGGCCTCCAGCGACAACTTGGAGCCGGCGCCGAACAGGTTGTTACGCGAGGCATCAAATACCGGTTTGCCGTCTTTCATTTTCGGGTTATCGGTCAGGATGGCGTAAACCAAATCACCGATGGTCGCCCGCGCCGCCTGCCCCATCAGCGTCGGGATTCGGGTCAGCGCGTCGAGGTCGTCGTTGATGATGGCCTGTCGGTTGATGCTGAAAATCTCACCGTAGGTGGCCAGCTGGATGGTCTCGCCGGTATCGCCGAGGGTAATGTGCTTGTAATCGGCCCCCGGCTTCACCTCGCGCAGCGAGGAGAACTGGCCCATGCCTACGCGGTTGGAAACCTTGAAGTCGCCCAAGCGACCCTTTTTAGTCCACAGGTGATACGTTTCCTCAGCTCCCTCCCATCCAGCCAGCAGCGCTTTATAAGCGGCATCCATCAGGATGTTGCCGAAGTCGCTGGAACTGTGGGTGAAGGCCAAGCCAACCATGTTCATGGTATTCAAGGTCGACACGCCAATGCCGCGACCATCCAGCGAAGCACGGGCCAGCTCGCGCAGGGTCATGTTGTTGTAACGGTTGTCGTTCTGCAGCTCACCGATGCCGGCACGGGCATACAAGGACGCACGCACAGAGTCGCCCACGATGTTGCCGTTGGAAACGTGGCCAGGATGCAGGATGGAGCCGGTCGGGGTGGTCGCCTGGCCGATAGCGGCCAGCAGCTTGGCGTTGGCCTGCTCGACAGTGCAATTGATGTCGTTTACGCAGGTATCACGCAGCGAGGCATGCGCGGCGAAGGGCGCAAACGCGGTAGTGATGCTGGTACGCCGTGCAACATCGGCTGAGAGTACACGCGCCTGGATCTGCTCGACGGATTCCACAGGGTTTTGCGGCAGCGGGTTGGCCGGTGGTGCAACGGTGGTAGAGCCCTGGGGAGCAAAGAATTGCTGTGCGGATGGAGGCATGTTGATGAAATCCTTGTAACGGTTGGAAGTGATTTGGCCGAACGCCTCGACCGGGTCCAGCAGTACGTCGGCAAAGCCCATCGCGACGGCCTGAGTGCCGGTCATCCAGGTTTCAGCGCTCAGCAGCGCGTCGATTTCCTCGACGGTCTTGCCCGTCCTGTCGGTGTAGGCCGCCATCATGCTGGCCCCGAACATGTCCAGTTGATCGGCATAGCTGCGCATGGCCTCGGCGTTGCCGCCTTGAATACCCCAAGGCTTGTGCATCATGATCATGGCGTTGGCTGGAATGCGGCGCTCGTCGCAGGCCATCAGCACCACGCTGCCCATGCTCGCGGCCAGCGCCACGACGGTGCCGACCTTGCGGGCCTTGTGGTGTTTGAGCAGGTTGTAGATGGCCATGCCCTCGAATACCGCACCGCCTGGGCTGTTGAGGCGCAAATTGATCTGTGACACGTCACCGAGCGCGCGCAGATCGTTGGCGAACTGCTGCGCGGTAATGCCCTCGGCGCCAATCTCGCCGAACAAGTCCAGGTCTACGCTGCCGACTTGAACGCCGGCGCGCATGCTGTACCAACTACCCGCCGGATTGCTTACCGCCGTCGAGCCCTGTGGCGTCATCCACATTGGCGGGCTCTTTGTTGCCATCAGTTGATTCATTTCCTTGCTTTACCCCGTAGGTCTGGTGGTAGTGATCCGAGCTGAATACCAGCCCGGCCTCCCGGTTCTTCTGGATTTCCGCCGTGCGGGATGCCTTGAGTTCCGAGGGGTTGCGTTGACGCGAGCGGGCCACCTCGGCCTCATCGGAAAAGCCGGCTTTGACCAGAAGTTCCCACGCGGTCGCCTCATGCACTGGGTTAATCCAGGGCATGACAGGCCCCTGATAAAACGCGCCGTAGAGCGTCAGGGGGTTAACGTCTGGCGGCAGCTTGATGCGGCTACTCATGACTGCCATTCGCAGCCAGGCGCGGTAAACCGGCCGGCACCAGTAGTCGATAAACTCGTGCTGCAGCAGGTCGTAACCCTGCTGGCCCTCGACCAGCTCCTGGCGTTGCGCCGAATAGGTGCCGTCGTAACTGCGGGCCACGCTGGAATAGGTGCTGCGCGCACCGGCGGCAATGGCCTTGAGCTGGCCGTTACGGAAACCCTCAAGGAACGGGTTCGGCCGATTGCTTTCGACCGTGCCCACTTCCTCGCCGGGCAGCAGGTTGTCAAACACCATACCGGGGGCGAAGTTGAATGACCGCTGCGCCTGCTGCTGGCCTTGGCCGGGAATAATGAAATCGTCCGGCGTGCCCTTCTTGATGTACATCACCAGGGCGGCGCTGATACGCGCGGCCACCCGTTCGCTTTCCTCGTAATCCTTGATATCCGCCAGGCGGATCAGGACCGAATGCAACAGCGGCACACCCCGGTTTTGTCCAATGCGCTTGCGGTGGGCAATGTGAATCATCTGCTCGACCGGCACACGCTTGGCGTTATCCGCGAAGCTCAGCGAGCCCATACTGCCGGGGTGCACCTTGAGCAGGTGATAAGCCTTCACCCGACGCCAGGCGTTGCGCTCGACGCCCTGGACAATGCCATTGCTAAAGTCGTTGTAACCCAGCGGCAGGTAATCCGGCTCCAGCAGCTCTAGGGCAAATGGCACATTCGTCAGATGCTCATAACCAGGCACGTTGCCCTGCAGCATTTGCGCCAGGGCTTCACCATCACGCAACCAGGTGCGACACACCAGGCGCTCGACCTGCGGCCGGGTCAACTCGCCGGATGCCTCGGGCTTGAGCGACCATTCCCCCCATTCGGCTTTGATCGCCGCCGCAAGCTCGGTGTGTACCGTGCCGTCATAGCGCAGCGGGATAGGCTCGACTGCGATACCTGGGCCGCCCACCACGCGCTCATCTAGGCGATCAAACAGGCCGGTCACGAGGTCGTGGTTTTCCTCCAGGGCACGGATCTGCTCGCGCATGGATTGCAGCGCCGGCTGCAGGGCCGCGTCAGCGCTGCGCGTCTCGCGGATCACCTTGTGAGTACGCGAAGGCTTGGCCGCCTCATAGGCCATGATCACGCTGCGGGCGTGCATGCGCTCCAGCGCTATCTTAGGCGCAAAGGGCGCAATGGCACGGTCCAGCAGCTCCCCGATCATCCGAACACCGCCAGGGAGTGACCCGAGTGCCCCTGGCGGGCCGTGGCCGACACGCGGCGCTCCCACTCCAAGCGGCCGGCCCGGATTTGCGGGAGTTCCGCCATCGTCATGCGGCGACCGTTAATTTGTACGTCTTTACCCCCTTCCAGCAGGTCGCGTTCGGCCTGCAGGTAGATATCGACCATTTCCTGCGCAGTTGTTACAGCCATCCGCTGCCTCCTGTATTGATCCAACCGCCAGCGGCGGGCTGGGGTGCTGGCTCGGGCGCCGTCGGCGCCGGCAGCTCAGCCGGTGACGCTTGCGCCTCCAGTTGGGGCGCGTCGTTTTCGTCGTCTTCTACTTCCCACACCCCGGTGTCGGGGTTCTGGCTGGCCAACAGGTCGAGGTCCAGGCCAAAACGCTGCTGGCTGATCCGTAACGCGGCCAGGGCATACACGGCGCAGTCGAGCGCTTCGTTACGGCGGCCGCCGGCATCCCAGCGCATGACGCGCCGGCCTTTGATCACCGCCCATTTCTTGCGCTCGCTGGTCAGCTGCTGCAGCTCGTTCTCGTCACAGATCAGCTCGTCGGCAGGCAGGTGGACACAGCCAGGCACCGGCCGAGGCCCGTCCGGCTGCAACTTCAAGCGGCTGTAAATCAGCTCCTTGGCGTTGTCGGTGCCAACCTCGGTCAGGTAGACCTTGCTCCGCTTGTCTTTCTTGCGCGGGAAGTTGGCAATGGGCTTGCCGTAGGTGCTGGCACCAAATATCGGGATAACCCACTGCACGCCGTGCTTGCGGCTCTCGGCACGCACCTCGTCGGAGTAGTGGCCGCCCGAGTCCCAACACCAGCGCTCGACGCGCATCATGGTGCCGTCGGCGCGCTTAAAATGGCGGTGAATCTCGCGCCCCACCTTGCGGCGCAGCTCGATGCTGGCCGGGTCGCCGGTAAGAATGAACCGATGCACAAGCCAGGCCTCTTCGCCGGCGCCGTAGGCCCACACCCGCCCTTCGTAGCGGTCGTCTTGCGTGTCGATCCCACCGAATAAAGCCACCGCCCTGGCTGGCACTTCGCCGAACACTTCGCGGCGGTCGCGCAGCTGCTCCCAGTCGAGTTTCTCGCCTTGGTCTTCCTCCCACACCTCGCCAAGCGTGGTGTTGACGAAGGTTTTCAGCTTGCCTCGGTCCTTGCCGACCTTTACAAAGTCGGTGGCGATATCCACCCAGGTGGTGAACGTCGAGTAACCCGTCCACACGCTGAAAGTCACAGAGCGAGGCGTTACGGTCGGCTCTCCCGAGGCTTCGAACCACTCCATGCTGTCGCGGGTCCAGATCCCCGAGCGCTGGCAAATCCAGCGGCCCGTCTCGGCGGCCGCCGTGACCATTTCGTGATATTCGAAGGTACCGCCCTGGCAGTGCGGGCACAGGAACCATGCCGCCTCGACTTCCTGGCGATCATTGAGCCGCCACTTGATGCCCGACGGCTCATCCTTGCCACCCCAATGCAGCACCACCTCGGTGCCGCAGCATGGCGCCTTGATGTTGAATCGAAGGTCGTGGGGCGATTCGATGGCGGCACGGGTGATCTGGCATTTCTCCGCCTCGGTCGGCGTAGACCCGCGTATCGACTTCTTGAAGGTGGCCCCCTCCAGGCGCTTGTCGCCCAGGAATGTCGGAGCGCCCTCGCCTTCGATATCCTCGTCAAACTTCGACAGCTCGTCATAAATGACGGTGTCCGGGCTTTTCTCCCGGTAGTTGCGTGCCGCCTTGCCACCCAGGCACCACAGCATTTTGCGATTGGCAAAACACTTGGCCTCCAGGGTGTTGTCGCGGTGTTTCATGCCGTACCAGGGCGCCAGGTCGAGCACCACCGGCACATCGCGAATCATGCCCTCAATGTGCCGCTTCATGACGCCCTCGGCATCACCCTCGGTCGGGCAGTACATCAGCACGTTGCGCTTTTTGTGCTGCACCAGGTAGCCGATGAATGCCATCAGCATCTTGGTGTAGCCAAGGCGCGCCGACTTCACGAAGTTGACTTCGCGGATCAGGTCATTGCCCATCGCGTTAAGGATGGCCACCTGAAACGGCGCGGTTGTCCATCGACCTTCCTGATAGGAGGACTCCGACGACAGGTAAAAATGCTTGTCCGCCCATTCGACAACGGTCATCGGCGGCTCTTTGAACAACGCCGACAGGCCAACGCGAACCGCGTTAGCCAGATTCGTCATCCATGGCTGAAAGGAACTCATTAAGAATCTCCGGTAGTCGCTGGTCGAGGCTTGCCGCTTCGTTACGCGTAACGGCCACCTCGCGCTGTACCGCTTCTAGGTGGCGTAGCTCGATGTCGGGGTGTTTACGCTTGACCTTGGTATGCACGGTGTCGAGGGTCGAACCGATCAGATTGACCAGGCGACTGATCGCGAACGTCATGAATTCGGCCGGCACCAGGTTGCGGCGCTTGACCTCATTTCGCATTGCCTGGGCGTCGGCCTGCTCCTTGGTCAGGCGCAGGCGCTCCTGCAGCAGCTTCGCCTCGGCGTGAGGATCGATATCGTCGCCGCCAAGTTGTTGTTTCCCGCTTTGGTGCTGCAGGCGGTTATCCAGCACTGATCGGGTGTCGTAAAACGATTCGCGGCCGATCTTTGCGACCGGCTCGACGCCCCATTTGTCAAAGGCTGTAACCGAAATCCCGAGGCTTTCGGCCATGCGTTTTTTGTTCAGCCAGAACGGCTGTCGGGTAATCGTTGGATTTGTCATGGACTAAACAACAACCAACCTCCGAATTTGGGTCATACATAGCGAAAAGGCGGGGCCCGAATTACCCCCTATGCCCGGAGGGGCTGGGAGGACCCGTTGCCGGGGGTGGGGGTGGCCGCCCCAGGGGCTGCCGAGGGCTGGCCGCGCCTCGCGCGACCTCACTTCGCGGTCAGGATCGCCTCGCGCAGGGCTGCGGCCAGCTCGGCCTGCCCGTGGGCCTTGGCAATGTTCTCGCCGATGGTGAAGAACGGGAAAATGACGCGGTACTTCGGGGCGCCCTTGGTGTACAGGAACACCGGCTTAACCCCATCGCCGAACGCGGACTGCTTGCGCTCCCACACGCCCGACTCATCGCCGACCGTGCCGGCAAAGTAGCGCTCGGCATTGCCCTTGCGCTTGCTGCGCTTACTGCCAGAGGCGTTGGCTTGATGGCCCCGCATGGATTCGGCGGCGCCCAAACCCGACAGAATGCGGGTCATCACACCGCGCGAGACGTTGCCGTACTGGTTCAACAACCCAGCATTAGGCACGGCGAATTGCCCTGACTGCATCAGGCCATGCGCGATCAGCGACAGCTCGAACCGCTTGTGCGGTCGTGGCCCGCCCTGAACAGCTTGCTGCAGGTACCTGTCAGCAGGAATGCCGGTGGTCCAAGCATCCTTGAACCACACCTGCGCCGACCGCGTCTTGGTAGCAGCCTTAGCGAACAGGCTGCGCATGGTGGTCGGCGTCGGCCGATCCAGACGCTTAGCCATCACCTCGGCGATCCCCGGCTTGATGCGCTTAGTGGCGAGCCGCGTCTGTGCAAGCATCAAGGCAAAGGGGATCTGCTTACGCTGAATATCCGACAATTCGCGGGCCAGAGGCACGCTATCGATATCCAGCTTCAAGTCGATCATGCCGAGCCCGCCACAGCGCCTTCGAGTTGGGCGGTTGCTCGACGCAAGGCAATCATCGCCCTCTCAAGCGCATTCTGGTCGACGGTAGTCATACCACCGATAACCTTGGCCAGCCGCTCAGCGTCACCTTTCAGAATGCTGATGCGCTGTAACGCCTCCCCTTCTAGATGACTCAACGCTCGACGCTTGTTCGATAATGTCATTGCCCCGCCTCATTGATCGTTCGAAGGAAGCCCTGCCCGCTTGGCAAGGAACTGGGTATACAAACCGCCCGCGACATCTGCGCCGATTACAGCAATGACGATGCCCAAACCAGCAGCCAGATAAAGGTTGCTCCAGAGAGCGAGTGCGAGCAGAAGAGTTGCCATGCCAAGCAAGCCGGAAGCCAAGAAACGCAAAGCAACGCGCTGCAGAATCTGTCGCAGACTTAGATCGGCCCCCGACGCCCGAAGCATCTCGCCCGAGAGGCCGGCCATGCTCAACAAAACCAACAGCCATAGGGGCACATCAGCGAGCGCCTGATGCTCGTTGTTCATCTGCATTCCTCAAATTAGGTCGGCTCCCACAACACTGGCATCCGCGGGTAGCAAGGAGCAGGCGTAGGGCCGAAAACGAAAACCCCGCATGGTGGCGGGGCTTGGAAACGGGCATAAAAAACCCGGCTGAGCAGCCGGGCTATGCGAAGCGTCGCGCTGCGTTCACAGCAACACACGCTGCAATGAAAACAGAACTATTCCGCGCGGAAAAGTACTTTTCTGATGAGGACGCAATCCATCAGCTCTGCGGTTCTGCAGGGCCAGAAATTGAAAGATGCCGTGATGGCACTTGAATATCACACCAAAAAGACTCAAATTAGTGAGTCCTCCAATGGGAGGTTCGACAGTTGAAGATCTATTAAGGATACAGCGTGAACACTGCATTTCGGGATATGCTTCGGAGTAAAAAAATAAAGAGCCCCACAGATCGAGGTTTCGATCTGAAAAAATGGTCAAAAGCTTGGGAGAAAGTAGAAAATAACGATGAAAGAAACATATACGAGGCGGGCATCACCTTTAACCAGCTACTGAGCGACATAAGAGAATTAACAGAAGATCTGTATAAGAAAAAATTTCCCGGTGTTAGCCTTAACCGAATGCTAGAGCTTTATTGCTGCGTTTCCAACCGCGATATCGCCATTGCTTCTACATCAGTAAGAGAAGGACTGACGAATGGATCAAACATCCACGGTCTTTTGCTTGATAACAATCCCGCCGGCAACCCTCTGTCTGGTGAAGAAGTTTTTGTCGGCGCTGTGGATGGATACCAACCTGCTATTCGTTCTTGCCTCTACAAATTGAAAGCAGGCAGCGATATTTCAGTTGGGGAGAAAAAAACAACACCTGTCGATTTCATCCGGCATGAAGCCGTGCTTTCAAACCTCTACACATCATACGAGCAGTACTTTCAAGCATTAGTATGGGGGGACTATACTTACAGCAGGGAAGATTGCAAAATAATGATTCAACAACAGCCTTCCAGCAAGGAGCTTGCGCTTGAGGTGAGCAACCTAAGGAAAAGCCGCTCTCAAATTGCACACGCATTAGCCACCTCACAACCAGACGCCATAAAGTTATTCCACGGGAAAGATAACTACATAAAAATCGACCTTACAAAAACACAGGAAATAAAGTTTGTTATAACACCAATTGAAAAGGCACCTTTACGATTACAAGCTGAAAATGCCAGCCTCTTCTTAAATAGCGCCGATGCAATGGAAAGCTTCCCTGAAGAGCTTACAGACAAACATGTCGACGGATGTAGCTTCTCTCTTAAAGAGGCACTGACGGCACTCAGACATTTAAGCCTAATAGCAAAACAATTTGCGCACTACAACACTCAACACGATAGCGACATATTTAGCACAAACCAAATGCTCAGATATCTCGCACAAGTCAATAGGCGAGATTTGATATCGGCAATTAGCAGAGCAACAAAGACCAGCAGTTCAAAAACGCGAGAAATAATTGATTTCATAACTTTTTCCGGCGAACCCAAACAAGACCTTTGGTCTCACCCACTCATTGAAACGAGAAAGGGTAAATTATCATTCATCCTTGGCGCTGCAGCATCGCCAATTATGCAAAGAGTACTGGAGCACTGGCTAGCGGAGTGCTTCAGCAATGATGACATAAAGGAAAAAGGCAAAACTCACGAAGAGGCAGTTAGCAAATCAATAAATGAAATTATTTCGAGCAACAAACTTATAACTGACTATTCACCATGCGTTTCGACCACTGTAACCTTGAACGGAAAAAAAGAAGAGATCGACCTACTTGTTAGGATAGGGTCTATCATTTTGGTGGGGGAATTGAAAAGCATCTTCACAAGTGACAATCCAAGATCGCACTTCCGGGCTTTTGAAAAGCTTGAATTCGGTGCAAACCAAGCGAAAAGAAAAGCCACATTCATACAGGACAATCTTAGCTCGGTATTCAGCCAGATCAACTGGCGGTTCGACAGCACCAAAACATACAAAGTACTACCGATCGTCATAAGCAATAACAAGATATTCTCGGGCTTCCCAATTGAGGAAGTACCACTTGTCGACGAAGTTATATTGCGAAACTACCTGAAACGAAATACGTTTCCACTAATTAGTTACTACGACCCTGAAATCCGGAGCACCGTACACGCAGCAGCATATCGACTGTATGACTCCTTTGAACAACTGCAAGAAAATCTTAAAAAATATCTACTTTTACCTCCAGTAGTTGAGGGTGAAAGCGAAAACTTCACTAGCAAGATTACGCAGATCCCTGGCACCAGCCTTGAACATGAGACCATCGAATTTTCAAGGCTTGTTTATACCGACCAGATGGACAACAGTGTAAAACTTGAAAAGAAAATAAGCTTCCCTATCGAAAAATCTCCTGAACACGATAGCGTAGTCAGTGCATTCAATATGGTGTGCTAACTCTCCACCCTGAACTTACTTCACCTAGGCCGCACTTCACAAAGCGGCCTAGGTTTGACAAAATTCCAAAATGAAATTCCGGCAAAAGTAGATTTACCAACTCATTTAGGTGACCCAAAATCTCAATCAACCAAACTTCATTATTTATTATTCTTTGCCGAAAGTAATTTATGCCACGTCACGCATCCCACTTATTGCGCAGTCAATCCACGCTGCCCCAGCCCTGGTCAACTCTCTGGCTTTTCCCTCGCTAATTCGGAAGTGCTTACCAACCCTCAGCATCGGCCATTTGGCACCATAGTACAGCCAAATAATGTCGCCCATTTGTAAGTCGCGTTGCGCAAGCCGGGCAACGGCATTGTCAACCGCGAGCGCCCAGTCGTCAGTGATGCAAAAATTCTTACTGGCAGACACCTGCGGCACTGCTTGATGCATCAGTGCCAAAGTCGGCGAAACGCAAGCAGGAATCCCCGCTCCATCCATCCTCCACCATCCCCATTGCTCCAGCAGATATTCGGTATCACCCAACGGGCGGCCGGCTGGCTTGCGAATCATCATGGTCAATCCCCTGTGTAATTTGTGCCGCCCGCCCCCAGGCGGTTCGATTCTTGGTATTGCTGCTCTGCACCACCTGCCCCGCATGGGCTTTTCAATGTGAGGATTTCTCTCTCCGCGGTCTGGAGCTTGAAACTCAGTTGCGTCACCAACTCCTCCAGAGAAAGCACCAACCTAGAACCTTCAACAACCCAACCTGAGCCATTGCAGTCAGTGCACACCAACTCATAAAACACCCCCTTCACGACCGCCCTACCCTTGCACACCGTGCATTGAACGAGGTCAAGGCGCGGTCGATTAAAGCCATCCTGGAGACGGTTTTTCACGTTTTGCATTCTCCCCTGTAACTAATTCGTTGATTGGGCTGCGTGCCTTGCGCGGCTTGGCTTGCGGCCCGTTGTGAGGAATTGCGGATTGCACGCCCGTCAACCCGTGAATCGACGCGAACCCGACTCCGTCTAACCACTCGTGCCATTGCTCAAGGGCCTCCCTGCGCAGGCCGCTACCCTTCGTTTTGATGTAGGTATCAGCAACCTTGCCGAGCGAGTGATTCAGCAGCATTTCACCAATGAACCCGTCCACCCCCATGTCGAGCCAAGCTGTACGAGCGACCTTCCGCAGGTCATGACTCGACCATTCACGGCTGGCCAGGCGACGGAACACCGACGAGGCCTGACTTGCACTCATGTGCTGCCCTTTGCGGCCTGGGAACAGGTATTTGCCGGAGTACCCACTTTCGAGCTGGGAAGCGCGATACCGGCGCAGCAGAGCGCACACCTGCGGAGTAAGCGGCAACCGGTGCTCGGTGCGCGTCTTGGTGTGCTTGGCCGGAATGAACCACTCAGCTTGCCCCAAGGCGAAGTCAGACCATTCTGCTTGTCGACTCTCACCCACTCGGGTGCCATGGCAGATCATCAGCAGTGCCAGCATGGCGTCTATGGGCGAGGCATCGAAGAGCGCCCCCAGCGCCGGAATAACCTCATGCAGATGGTCAGCCCGCAGCCGCCCATCCTTCGGTAAAATCTTGGTCTTGATGAAGTTCGTGAATTTCATCTCAGCCATGGGATTGCTGGGGATCAGCCCGAGCGCGCGCGCGGTACTCACGGCCAGGCTCAACACCCTAAAGATCTGCCGCACGTAGGAGGTGGAGCATTCAGCCTGGAGTGGCCACATCAGCGACTTGTCGAGCATCGCTGGTGTCAACGCGAGAATCGGGAACTCACCCAGACGGGGTTGCAGGTGCTTACCGATCACCGTGAAGACGGTGCTCTTCCACGATTCAGACAATGCGGCGTCACTCGCAACCCGACTCTTGTACCAACCCAAAAGGTCGTTGAAGGTCACCAGCCCGGCCAAGGCAACCTTCTCGTCTGGTCGCCCCAGCAAACGCTGCCGCAGGCCAGGCAATTCGGCGAAGATGGCGGTCGGGCCGTACTCGGGGAAGCGCGCTAACCGATTCCACTTACGACGGACAACCAAAAACCACGTCCCAGCCTGCCGACCAAGGTCGAAGCGAAACCTCAACCCCGGATGCCGAGGGTCGCGCAGATCGCGTACCCCAAGCACCGCCGCCTGTCGTCGAATTTCGGCCTCGGATAACTTCACCGCTACCGTCGCACTCATGCTGAAACCAACCTCTCGTGCAGCAGCTGCGCCTGGGTTCGCATTACGCCTTGAGCGTGGTACTTGCGGGCGATATCCCGACCGTCACAGGCCTCGTGGCAGGCGCTGCGAGGGAAGGCGCCCTGCAGATCGTTCGGTTTAATGCCGACGCATGTGCCGACAATGCGGTAGTGCGCCAGGACCGTGGTTTCCGGGTTGCCGTTGCACACGCCAGGGATGCCCAACTGGCACTCCCGGCGGTGCGCGGCCTTGATCAGTCTCGTCTGGCGCAAAGGGTCGCCTCCTTGCAGGTTGATGGATCAGCGCCCAGCCAGGCGGGCACGCATGGCTGCTAGGGCAGAGTTTCCGACTTGCGGGGTGCGGCGAGCCGCGACTTCCGCAGGAAGTGCAAACGGCATTTTTTGCAGCGGTTCACCGGCCATAAGCCGACGAACCGCAATGGTGTAGTTACGCTCGAACAGCTTCGAACTGGCATCAGAAGGCAGTTTGTTGAGGCTTTCGAACCCACACTCCTTCGCCGCATGCCACACCGCGTCGTGACTCCACTTACCTCGGCCTGCCATTGCAGGATGGGCGTTGCGAGTGGCTTCGCGGAAAGCGGCCGCCAAGGCTGGAAGGCCAAGCATTTCTGGCGAAGGCTGACACCATTGGATGAATTCGCCGGGCGGCGGGATGAACGCGGCGCCAGACTGACGGCAGCGCATCAGGCCAAACTGCAATTGTTCAGAACTGCTGATACCAGCTTCGAGAAAAGCGGTCAGCCATTGCTGCTTGGAGGCGCTATAGGTGGCTTGATCTGGCCATGCCTGTTTCCAGGCGGTGCAAATCGAGCGCAGATCGCGAAACAGATCGTTGATCACCTCAGCAGTTTTCCGGTTGAGCTCGGCCTTGACGTCTGCCGGTAGCTCGTAGCCAGCCTCGATGTGTTGGCCGGACTGTACCTTGGCCCACAAGCCATGAGTGACAACTGCAACCGGGTTCATTGGGCGCTCCCTTGCTCGATCCAGGACGTATCACTGTCGTCGAGCAGTTGCCCGCCGGCGCCGGCTCGCAAAGGAACGACCTTTGCAGCATTCGCAAGATCGCGCTTTCTCCAGCCGACCAGATCAGCAATCCACTGGCTCTCGGTCTTCGCCAGCCCCTTGGCATCGTGATGGACGACAAAGCCAGAGATGGCCTTAGCCGAGAACTCCTCGAAGGCAAGTCCCGAGCGCTTGGCATAAGCCTCAAGCTGCACTTGGTCTGGCACCCATTCGAGGAACATCGCGAACGGCTCACGCGGAGAGTGTGTATTACTTCCCTTCCCTTCCCTTCCGGGGGTGAGGTCTCGCTCACCGCTAGTCGAGCCCTCTCCGATTGCTCGGCAATCATTCGGCGAGGGCTCGACGAAGTGAGGGTGCTTTACGGTAGGTCTGTCGATCTTCTGGTGGTGCCATCCATTGACGTGCAGGTACTGCTTCGATGAAGCCTCGTAGATAGTGATCAGTCGGTTCACCATCAGCTCAGAGAGCAAGCTCTCGACCGCCTGCGCAGTGATGTCGTCACCAGGAAACACGAGGGCTTTGATTGTCTTCGGGGACATCGGATGGTTGCCGGCGTCGTCGCAGAAATTCCAGATTCCGATAAATAAGAGTCGGGCCATCGCCGAGCACTCCATGACCTGCTCGCTGGTCCAAAACTCAGGCTTGATGGTGCGGATACGAGCCATTACGGACGCCCTCCATGACTGGAAGCCTGACGCGTCAGATTTAGCGAAATACCGAAACCTGACGCGGAATGCGTGGCATTGCCTGCATCGTCTGTACGGTGCATAATCGACCTCGATGTTGTTTCAAGAAGACCGCCCTGCCAGGCGGTTTTTTTTCGCTGCGATTTCACTACTGGATGGATTCGCAGGTGTTTTGAGCATCTACTGGCGCAACGCCAGGTAACTCATAATTCGTCTCGTCAGGCGATTTTTGCGGCTCGCTCACACCCAGGTACGTCTTGGCGTTTGGCGATCAGCGATCCACCAGATTCCTTTTCGAGGACGCACTGCATTGGGTATGAAAATCCGCCAAACGATCTGCATTGAGAAACCCGGCTAGCGCTTACCCCCAGCGCATCACCGATGGCCTTCCCTGACCCGAAAAACTTCAGGGCCTCGTCAAATGTCATGGCTGTGCTCCTCCTGTTTGCGGCCAGTTTAGAAAGATTAACAAGCAATGGCAAGTTATCTAAACCTAGGAATGTTTAGAATCCTAAACATGGAATTCAAAGACAGAATGAAATCGCGAATGGACGCCCTCGGCCTGCGAGCGACAGACATAAGCGAGCGCCTGAAGGTCTCTCGTGCCACGGTTACGTTCTGGTTGAACGGGACAAACGGTGCGAAGGGAAAAAACCTGCTATCTCTTGCCGAGGTTCTGGGATGCTCGGCAACGTGGTTAGAGACAGGGAAAGGCCAGGAGCCTGGGCCCGGATCCAACGTTGAGCCGGCATTTCGCCCATTCAAGAAAGCAATTAGCTACCCAGTGATTAGCTGGGTAGCCGCCGGCCAAAGAGCTGAGTCGCCTGATCAATATGTTGGTGGTGCCGGATTGTATTTCGAGTCAGACCAGAGCGCGGGCGAGCACGGATACTGGCTCGAAGTGAAGGGCAATTCGATGGTGTCGAACTCAAGTCCAAGCTTCCTTCCTGGAACCTACGTGCTCGTGCAGCCCGAGGGCTTTGATCTGGTGAGCGGGAAGTACTACATCGCTCGGCATCGCGACGGCGAGACCACCTTCAAGCAGTACGTCTATGACGCTGGAAAAGAGTACCTTGCCCCATTGAATCCAGCCTTCGAGACCATTCAGGTCAAGGATGATTGGGAGTTCATTGGAAGGGTTATCGACGTGAAAGTAACCGGCCTCTAGCCTGACCCTGGCATCCAGGCCCGCCATTGCGCGGGCTTTTTTGTGCGCGGGCTTCGGGTATGTGCGAAAAGTTTACGCACTATGTCCGACCTTTCAGCGCTTTCAAGAGTTAACACGCCATAATTCTCCAGAATTCCACCTTGGAAGAGCGCGAATATGTTCGATTTGTTGTCAGGTGACTTTTTCCCTGCCGCTGATACTGTATGCACATACAGTAATGCCAAGGAGGTAACAAATGGCCAGAGCCAAAACCGCGACACCACCAGCTCCTACGACCTACGACCTTATGGGCTTTAGGCTTCAGCAAATCATCAACTCGCCCAAGGCGCAGAGAGAAAAAGCCGTTGTCCTGGCAAAACTCCCGGATGAGTCGGACTCCGATTGGGACCAGGTCATCAGCGATATCTCAGAAGCCGACAACGTCAAGGTATGCAAACTGGCCGATGGCAGCATCAACGTTCAATGGGTAGTCCCTTTCGAAGGCTGACTCTGCCTTCCCCTTCTTCCCAAGCCTGCGTGATCGCGGGCTCCCCTCTCATCTCCCTCCGCAAAAAACCAATCAGTTAAGTTTTCTTAAAATTTCTCTTGACCTATTTTGTTAAGTTTTCTAAATTTCAATCAACGACGGGCTGACCAACCCATCGGGGCAACTCAAGGCCATCGCTCTTTACACAACTAGGTGAAACAACCCACTAGGTGGGAAAGGTAGCTAGCACGCTTATAGGCAGGAGCCTCCCTGAGCGATGCCGTATCGACCTCGGATCCTTGTGGAAAACCATCAACCAAGCACAGAGGAGTGCCTTGGCAATGAAGTAGATAGCGCTTCATCAGTTAGGCGTAGCAAGCCTGAAGGCTCCGCCCATATCCCTGACAGGCAGCGGCAAGTTGTGGCGTCGATGTCACCGCGCATCGGCTGGAACCCCGGCAGCCCATCCGAAACGACGAATCACCACTGATGCAGCATCCCCGGCCTGTCGCCAGTAGCGAGGCCGGGGCACCAATCCCGTAAAGCTCACCATCGTGCGCCTTAGGCCGCCTAAGCATCACTAACATGCACATTACGTAGGCTGACTTGGCCGTGACGTTCGCCCTACCCTGGTCCGGGAGGTACATGGTAGCGAGCGTCACGACCAATGCAGCCCACCGAGGACAATTCATGGAAACGATCACTTGCGGCTCATGGATTGGCCAGCTCGGCAAGGCGCTGGCTCCCCGTGAGCTCGAAGCTCTGCTGTGGGTGGCTCAAGGCCTCACCACCAAAGAAATCGCCCGCGAGATGGCGGTCAGCCCTGGCACTGTGGCCAACCGTATTGAGGCCGCCCTGTTCAAGCTGGAGGCCGGCCGCCGCATCGAGGCGGTAACCAAGGCCATGCGCCAACAGATCATCAGCCCGATCTGCATTGCCCTGGCCGCCCTCATCACCATGCACGCAGTGATCGACGACAGCGACCCCATGCGCCGCGACCGTCGCGCGCCGGAGCGTCGCACCGCCCAAGTTCGAATCGTTCGCAAGGCAGAAGCCTTGGAACTACATGCCTGACCAACAAGGACCAACTTATGAACGCAGCCATCCGCAATAGCCGTGTGCAATACCAGCAGGTGCAGCAGCAGGCCGAAGCCGCCGCCGCCCAGTTCCGCAGCAATTCCCGCTTCTTCGTCCAGCAGGGCGAGAACAACAGCTGGGCCATCGTGGGCGCCGACGATCACCGCCTGTATGGCCAACGCCGGCGCTACTTCGACGCGGTGACATACGCTGAAAGCCTGGAGCGCGCGGTGAACGCAAAGTCGGTACCAGTGCTGAAGGTCAGCCCGCCTGACGACGCCCGCACCCGCTGGGCAGCCTTGTGGGCACTGTTTCTGATCGTCATGGCCGGAGCGTTTTCGTCATGAGCCGCGGGGTAAACAAGGTCATCCTAGTTGGCACCTGCGGCCAGGACCCGGAAGTGCGCTACCTACCCAACGGCAACGCGGTGACGAACCTCAGCCTGGCTACCAGCGAGCAGTGGACCGACAAGCAGTGGGGCCAGAAGGTCGAGCGCACCGAGTGGCACCGGGTGGTGATGCTCGGGAAAGTGGCGGAGATCGCCGGGGAGTAAGCCCGCAAGGGCACTCAGCTCTACTACGAGGGCAAGCTGCAAACCCGCGAGTGGGAGAAGGACGGCATCAAGCGTTACCCGGCAGAGGTGCCCGTCGACATGCGCGGCACCATGCAGCTGCTCGGCGGCAAACCGCAGGGTCAGCAGCCAGGCAAGGCCCCCGACCGGCAGCCACGGCAACATCGGTCGGCGCCTCAACAGCAAAACCAACAGGCCTCGCCGCCTGACCACGACAGCTTCGACGACGACATACCGTTCGCCGACGCATCACCTCGCCGGGGCTTAGCCATGACGGGCGGGCAGAGAAATTACCCGGTCGCGTATTACCTCGGCCGCACAAGCCGCGACCACTGACAGTCAGCTGCGGCTGCTAGCTCGCTTGTCCGGCACACCTACGTTCCCCCAGCTTTAGTGAGGAGATCCCGACGCTGCCGGCTATGCGCTAGCTTGCAACTAACCTGCCAATATCGACTAGCAGTTGTGTCCAGTCTGCGATGGTACGCCCTCGTTCATAAAGCCAAGTTTCCAGTCTGAATTTTTCGCTAGAACTTATTGGATACCCTTGCTCAAAAGCCTCGATAACTTCTCGCAGCATTGAGGGCGGGGTATCGTCTGGAAGCTTAAGGAGTGCTATCACCTCTTGGATTTTAGCTTCGCCGAGAAACACCTTAGCATCAGGAAACTTGTTACCATTTCCTTTTACCACAATTCCATCGCCATTGGCATATACACTAGCCCGTGGAAAATCGTTATTATCACCCTCGACCTTAATGCCTATCCCCATTCGAACAACTCCATGACAATGCTTGAAACGTACCCCCGACCCGCACGGGCACTTTGAATTTCTAGGAATGCCGCCCACTCTTGGAGCACCACTGTTGATTACGACAGAACTTACAAAGGTATTGGAAGAACTATTGGCCAGGTGAATCGAAATATCAAAAGCACCATCAACCTCACAGCTGACCGAGTTTCCATGACAATTTTCCATTACTATCCCTCGCAATAGTTTTTGCTGCGATAGTTCCGGCTCACCTCTGTTCACGATAGAGATTGATTCACCAGCGGGAGACTGGATATGATTATCTATCATAGTTATATCAATGCCCTCCACATTGGAAAGTTTGATACCAGCTTCTTCGCTTGTAATGTGATTACCTCGAATCGTCCACCCCATGGACCTCTCCTGATTATCGCCCCTTCGTTATTATTACTCCGCCTCAATCAAAATTGCCATCATGCCGCACCCGGTCACGGGGGCGGCGCATGCATGGAGAAAGCCATGAGCTACTTCTGCAAGACCGAATCGCCAAAGGTCCTGGCCGCAGTGCGCGCCTGGGATGAGAAGAAAGCGGCTTGGGACGCTCAGCCCAAGAAGCAGGGTGAGGCCTTCGGCGCCGACGCCTCGCCGATGTACAACGGCTCCCGCAACTACGTCGGCGGTATCAAGCTCAGCGCCAGCCGCGACCTGAGTTGCCCGCAACGGAGACGGCTGAGCACCAGCGCCTGGTCGACCTATGGAAAGGACTGCCCGGACGCTATCGACCGGGAGGAAATGTGGGAAGCCATCGGCATCTAGCTCAGTGGCGGGGTGTGCTTCAGCTACGGCGATACCGTGTACCTGACCCTGGGCAGCAAGGCCGCTGACGGCGATGTCGAAGGACTGGTTGGATCGTCAGCAGCGAGTATGAGACAGCCCGCCAGCGCGTTCTCAACGCGCGCAAAGCCGACTGCCCCTCCGGCGCTTCCCGTTAACCCTCATAGTACGCGTGCGCCATCCCCGCTAATCAAGATGAGTGCTTTCTAAGAAATTTGCGCTGGATTTCAGCGTATAGCGGCGCAAGCGCGTGATCCATAGCCTTCTCAACACTAGCTCTACCTGTACCAACTATAGGAATCAAATAGTTGAACGAGTCCGCAATTTGCTCTGCTAGCTTATCTTTCACGGCACTTGATGTTTCACTGCTAGACCAAAGCAAATACCCCTCGATGCACTCAGCGTATTTCTCACCCGGCACCAGCACACTCTGAAATTCTAACCACACCCCATCCCCCCAAGCGACTTTACACTCTAAAGACAAAGCCTTGACACTTTCAGTCGCCGACTCAAGTCGCTCAAGTTCCCGTCGTATACCATCCGCTTGATGTGGCTTTATCCCGCACTTTCCAATTTCGGATGCGACTCTGACCTCAAGAAACTCGGAAACCTGAGAGCCGCGGACAACTGCAGACTGATAAGCGTGCAAAGTAATAGATGCTCTTTGTGCTAAATCATGATCTGAAGCGGCCAGAATTTGTAATTTCCAAGCGCTGAATCCTGCTGCCGCCAAACACACCGCTAACACCGTAGCACCGGATCCAGCAATCTCAAACAGGTCGTGAACATCTTTCACTTTAAAGAAGTCGGTTGGTATCGGCACCCGTCCCCAGATCACGCCTGCCGCGAAGAGCGAAACGCAACCAACCCATACAACCCAGTCCTTTCTCATGGCGCCCTGCCGTAATAGGTGAGTGCGCATTATGCCAGCATCACGGAGATGCGTGACCGATGACCACAGCAATCGACCTGTTCACCGGCCTCGTCGGATGGAGCACCGGCGCGCGCCTCAGGCATCCAGGGGATCTCGCTGGCTTACAGCAGAGCGGTCAAGCCCACTGCAGACTTGGCCAAGGCAATCACACCTTGGACCGCTGTTGCCGCGTCTGCTGATCGCTGAATCCAACCCCATACTCCAGTATTCTCAATGACCTGAACCATCTCCACGTCACTCGCGTTAGGGTTCTCTCGAAGCGCATTGATAACTGCAATCAACTCTTCAACTGGGGTTTCAGGATGAAGACCTAGCAACTCTACTAGGGAGTGGGAATCACGCTGCAGTACTGCGGTATTGCAGTGCTCAATAAGACCGGCAATTTTCACATCTGCGGCTTGGCCAACTGAAACACCGACAAGACATTTGCTAATCACTGAGTTTTTTGTGAGCACGATTCTTGATCGGCCCGAATTTCCCTTTGACATATCTGTCCCTCTGATTAATGGCTGATCGCCATTAATAGCTCAGGAAGATCGCGATTTCAATCTGCTCGACAAAGCACGGTTGTACTCATCCCAAATGTAACCCCTCTCCCCTCTATTCACTGCCGCGATATGGCGGCCAAGGAATGCCTGTGTCCGAAGTAGACGAACGCGACCTTGAACTGCTCAAGCTGGCCGCCAAGGCCGCAAACCTTGAGATCGAGTCATGCACCTGCCGTGACCCAAAGTGGCCTTTCCGCTTGAAGGGTCAGTCGGGTGTGCGTGCTCACTGGAACCCGTTGATCAACGATGGCGACGCACTACGGTTGGCCGTACTGATGGGGCGGGGTGACCGCCTGGGCATCCAGATCCATATCGTCGAGCCCTTCGACGGCGATACCGACCCGTACACCGTCGTGGATGCCGAGCGCTTCGGCGAGTTCGATATCTACCATGGCGACGATCCTTTCCGTGCCACCCGCCGGGCCATCGTTGAGGCGGCGGCATCGATCGGGAGCAAATCATGACCCGCCTCGCCCTCTGCCTCCTGCTGCTGGCCACCGGCGCCAGCGCAACCGAAAAAGTCATCGACGTTCAGCACGACAGCAAGCGCGGCGTTACCTGCTACATCCTCAACGATGCCGCGATCAGCTGCATCCCCGACAGCCAGCTGCAGGCCGGCAACCAGCGCCAGCTCTCCCCGCACGAAACCCAACCCGAACCTACACCCGCTCTGGCGCCTGGGCGCTGGATTGATGAGAGGTATCAGCTGTGACGACGTTCATCATGGAATACCGGGTAATCGGCTATTCGCTTGCGCATGCTTTTTCGACCAACCCCAAAGCAGGCAAGCGGATTTTCAGCGTCAGCTCAGATGACATCGGGTCAACCGACATCCTCGCTGTATTGGATGCCGCCCGCTCACCGGAGAATACGCCGGACGGCTATCGGCTGTTTTCCGTGACGGATCGTGATGCAGCAAAGGTAGCGCGGCCATGACCGGCCTGATTGAAGTGAAGACGGCCGACCTGGCCGGCGAGGCGCTGGGGTGGGCCGTGGGCAAGGCGGAAGATCTGGACGTGTTCCTGGCACCACCCGGCTACAACGGCGTGCCCTGGCGCGTGTTCGCCCGGTACCAGGGCCAAGCCATCGAGCACACCAAGCGCTTCAACCCGTGGGAAGACTGGGCGCTGGGCGGACCGCTGATCGATAAGTACGAGGCTGACTTTCAATGGGCGCGCCCTGGAATGCTGAGGGCCGTTGTTTCGGTCGGTCAGTCTGTCGGAATGGCTCGCGCAGAAACCCACTTGCTTGCCTCTGGCCGCGCAATCGTCGCCGCCACGCTCGGCGATACCGTCCAGGTGCCCAAGGAGCTGATGCCATGATCGCCCTCGCCTACATGGCCTACCTGATCTACAGGGGGCCGCGATGAACACCAGAATCGTCTGCCAATTCAGTTGCGGCGCTGCTTCAGCGGTGGCCACCAAGCTGGCACTGGCCGAGTACGGCAGCACGCACGAAGTGCAGATTATCAATGCGTTCTTGGCCAACGAGCATGAGGACAACCGCAGGTTCGCCCAAGACTGCGAGGCCTGGTTCGGTCAGCCGATAACAGTGCTGCGGGACGAGAAGTACGGCGCCGACGCTCATGAGGTGTTTCGACGCGAGCGCTACATGAAAGGCCGTACCGGAGCGCCGTGCACCAAGATCCTCAAGCGGCGCTTGCTCGACACGTGGAAACAGCCTGGTGATGTGATGGTGTTCGGCTACACAGCCGAAGAGGCCGACCGCCTGGATGACTTCCGGGAGCGCAATCCGGACCGCCCGGTGATCGCCCCACTGATTGATCGCGGCCTGGGCAAGGACGACTGTAAGGCCATCCTGCTGCGCGCAGGTATCGAACTGCCGCTGATGTACCGGATGGGCTACGACAACGCCAACTGCATCGGCTGCGTGAAGGGCGGCGAAGGCTACTTCCGGGCGATCCGCCACGACTTCCCTGAGCAGTTCGAGGAGCTGTGCCGCATTCAGGAAGACCTGGGTGAAGGCTCCTACCTATTCCGCAACCGTACCACCAACGTTCGCTTTTCCCTTCGCGACCTCGGCGATGGCCCGGTGCGGCGCAACGAGAAGCTACCGGCCTGCTCGTTCTTCTGTGAGCTCGCAGAAGCGGACTTGATCGCGAAAGCCTAACCCCTCCCCCTACTACTCAAGCCCGCCGACATGCGCGGGCATAGAGCGCGATTGTCATGACGAAAGAAGAACTCTCGAGCCTGCCTGCAAAGGTCCGTATCGCGATCGAGGCCGGTAAAGCCGCAGCGGCTGCGTGCACCGACGACGGCGGCAGCGCCAACCTTGATCGCGTAGTGATTCCGGTACCTGGCCTTCGCGCCAGCCAGCTGCAGGGGCTGCCCGGCTACGTCCAAAAGAAAAGCCGCTACCACCAGCAAGGCGCGCACCTGGACACGCCTTGGCCAGGTCAGGGCAACCAGCACAGCGCCGGGGTGCAAGCCATGCACAAGTCGCTGAAGGACCAAGGCGTCAACTGCTACGTCTACTACCAGGTCGACTGACCACCAACCTGCCGCCACCGGCGGCGTGGAGACCATCATGCGAGACGAAGAACGCCAGCCGGTGGCTTATGTATCCGACAAGGTACCGGAAGAGAAGATGGCCGAACTGGTCGGAACGACCAAGCGGGCCTTGGAAGGCAAACGCGGCCGTGGCGTGATCCCTGAGGGGGTTTGGAAAAAGATCGACGGCCGGATTTTTTACAGCATCAGGAGATACGAAGCGTGGCTGGAAGGAAGCTGGGGCTACCCACTGGTGTCGAATTCATCGGGAAATCAATCCGGATCCGTTTTACTTGCAACGGTGAGCGTCGATCCGAAACTCTCGCGTATCCCCAAACAGCCAAGGGGATCAAAGCGGCAGCCGATCTACGCGCTCAAGTAATCAGCCTGGCCAACCACGGCGTTTTGGACGAAAAGCGGTACGCCGAGCTGTTTCCGGCATCCAGCTATACGGCGCCGGCCTACGAGCTGATGTTTGGCGAGTACGCTCAAAGCTGGCTGAACAGCCTGGAAGTGGTGCACGACACGCGGGTCAATTACAAGGGGTTGATGAACAACTACTGGATGCCACATCTGGCGACGCTGCCTATCAAGGCGGTCACGCCGATGGTGCTAAGGGAGGTGGTCGCGAAGACCGAGTGGAAGAGCTCGACAGTCAAACGCGCCGCTATTGCCAGGGTCAAGGCGATGTTCAGGGCGGCGGTGTATGACGAGGTGGTAGAAAGGAACCCGGCGGCATCGATCCAGCTGCCGCAGAAGAACAAGAAGCAGATCGACCCCTTCACCGTTGAAGAGGCGGAAGCATTGATTGAGTGGATGTATGGGAACTTTTCCCAGTGCAACCAGGTGTTCGCAGCATTCTATGAGTTCGCCTTTTACACCGGCATGCGCACGGGTGAGGTAATGGCGCTGCGCTGGGACGAGATCGATTTCGAGAAGAAGACGGCCCACGTCTGTCGGATCGTGGTCGAGAAGCAGGTGATTGAGCGGACCAAGACCAAATACACCCGGACCGTGATGCTGAACAGCCGCGCCTTGGGCGCGCTGGCCAGGGCAAAGGAGATCGCGCACTACCGATCGAAGCAGAAGCGGCGGGTTTCAACCGAATCGCCATTCATCTTCCAACCGTCGGGATCGTCGCCACACATCACCGTGCCCGAAACCGCAGGCAAGCACTTCAACCAGGCGGTCGAAGCGAAGGGATTCAAACACCGGCCGCAGTACAATTGCCGGCATACATATGCCACGATGTGCCTCATGTCAGGGATGAATCCAGCTTTTATCGCGGGGCAGCTTGGGCACTCGGTTCAGGTTCTCCTTTCCACCTATGCCAAGTGGCTGAACTCGGCTAACGATTGGGCCGAGTTGGCGAAGCTTGAAATGCAGCTGATTGGTACAAAATTGGTACAGGATTAAATTTCGTTCACGTTGCGCCCTTTAGTCATAAGGCATTCGACAGCAATTCAGCCATACTCCAGAATGCAGCGGTTTTTGGGGGAAAACCCTTGCACAGCCAACGACATACCAACCTTTAGTGAGCCTCAACGTGAAAACATCCCTGTCTATCCTCAGCCTGCTGCTGTTGCTCACAGGTACCGCGACCCTCCCGTCGACTGCTGCTGCACAACCCCCGACCCAGGTGCAACGCGACCCGGCCAAATTGCACCTGGCCTCTGGCAGCGCGCTGCTGATCGACCTGAATACCAATCGGGAACTGTATTCGAGCCATGCCGATCGCGTGGTCCCTATCGCTTCGGTCACCAAACTGATGACGGCGATGGTGGTGCTGGACGCCAAGCTGCCGATGAACGAAATGCTCACCATGACCATCGCCAACAACCCGGAGATGAAGGGCGTGTATTCACGCGTGCGCCTGGGCAGCCAGCTCGACCGCCATGAAACGTTGCTGATCACGTTGATGTCTTCGGAGAACCGCGCCGCCAACACCCTGGCCAACCATTACCCGGGCGGTTACCCGGCGTTCATCAAGGCCATGAATGCCAAGGCGCGTAGCCTGGGCATGGCGCATACTCGCTATGTCGAGCCGACTGGCCTGTCGACGCTGAACGTGTCCACTGCCCGCGACCTGTCCAAGCTGCTGATGGCGTCGCGCAAGTATCCGATGCTGAGCGAGCTGTCGACCACCCGCGAGAAGACTGTGGCGTTCCGCAAGCCCAATTACACCCTGGGCTTCCGTAACACCGACCACCTGGTGAACAAGAGCAACTGGGACATCAAGCTGACCAAGACCGGCTTCACCAATGAAGCCGGCCATTGCCTGGTGCTGCTGACCCGAATGGACAACCGCCCGGTAGCCATGGTGATCCTCGATGCGTTCGGCAAATACACCCACTTCGCCGATGCCAGCCGCATGCGTCAGTGGCTGGAAACCGGGGCAGCCAAGCCAGCGCCAGCAGTGGCCATGCAGTACAAGGCCGATCGGCAGGTCAAGGGCCGCCTGGCGTCCGAGTAACCAGCCATAACCCAAGGCTGCACGGCCTGCTAGGCCGTGCCGCTGACCATGCCGCCCGCGCTGCTGCCACCCTCTTGCTGCAGCAGCTCCAGCAACTGCGCCGTGGCAGCCATGATCTGCCCGTTGAGGGTGGCAATGCTTGCCTGCTTGGCGCCCACAGCAGCCGCCTTGGCAGCCTCGTCCATCTTGCTGTTCTGCAGCGCGGCCAGCTGCTTCTGCTCCTCGACCAGTTGCTTTTGCAGGTCCTTGATCAGCTGACGCAGCTCCTTCACGGTGTCCGAGTCGCCGTTGTCAGCCTCCGTGGATTGCGCCTGCCCAGCCCCGGCAATCTTCATGCTGTCGCTACTGATGCTCAAGGGCCCCAGTGCCTCACCGGCCTCTTGTGCCTGCGCGCGTTCGGTGGCTGCGTTGGCACTCAGCGTCTGCGCCGAGACGCCGTTGATCATCAGGTTGCTTGCCGTTATCCCGCTCATGTCGATTCCCTGCCTGAAAGATAGGTCCTTACCGTAACCCCCCTATCGGCCGCCCCCTGCAGTTCTTTAGCCCGCTTAAATTCCCCCCTGCCTGGCTCGTTCCAAGAAATGTACTTGCGCAGGAGCCGGAGCCCCGGCGGGCGTCCACATTCGACCATTCAGGGAATCGCAGCCATGAGCCAGTCCTCACACCAGGAAACAATCAAAGATCTGATCGGCGTGGGCTTCGGCCCTTCCAACCTGGCCTTGGCCATCGCCCTGGAAGAACTCGCTCAGTCCCAGGGCCACGCCCTGGACGCGCTGTTCATCGACAAGCAGAAAGACTACCGCTGGCACGGCGAAACCCTGGCCACCCAGAGCGAGCTGCAGATTTCGTTCCTCAAGGACTTGGTTTCCCTGCGCAACCCGACCAGCCCCTACAGCTTCGTCAACTACCTGCACCAGAAGCAGCGCCTGGCCGACTTCATCAACCTCGGCACCTTCTACCCCTGCCGCCTGGAGTACAACGACTACCTGCGCTGGGCCGCAGAGCACTTCGCCACCCAGGCGGTGTATGGCGAGGAAGTGGTGCGCATCGAACCCGAGGTGAATGCCGGCCGGGTCGAACACCTGCGCCTGGTATCGCGTGACCAGCAGGGCCGCGAATACAGCCGCCGCACCCGCTCGGTGGTGGTCGGCAGCGGCGGCACGCCGAAAATCCCGGAAAAATTCGGCGCGTTCAAGGACGACCCGCGCGTCTTCCACCACTCCCAATACCTGAGCAGCCTGAACAAGCTGCCGTGCACCGAAGGCAAGCCGATGCGCATCGCGGTGATCGGCTCCGGCCAGAGCGCCGCCGAGGCGTTCATCGACCTCAACGACAGCTACCCGTCGGTCAAGGTAGACATGATTCTGCGTGGCTCGGCCCTCAAGCCTGCCGACGACAGCCCGTTCGTCAACGAGATCTTCTCGCCGGGCTACACCGACCTGGTCTACAACGAGCCGGCCGATCAACGCAGCAAGCTGTTGGGCGAGTACCACAACACCAACTACTCGGTGGTCGACCTGAACTTGATCGAGCGCATCTACGGCATCCTCTATCGCCAGAAGGTCGCGCACCAGTTCCGCCACAACGTGCTGTGCCGACGCCAGGTAGAAGCGGTGGTGGCCACCCGTGAAGGCCTGGAACTGACCCTGCGCGACCTGGCCACCGGCCAGCAGCAGACCCACCGCTATGACGCGGTGATCCTGGCCACCGGCTACGAGCGTCGCTCGCACCGCGACCTGCTGGCGCCGCTGGCGGGCTTCCTGGACGACTTCAGCGTCGACCGCAACTATCGGGTCCTGGCCAGCCCAGACCTGCAGGCCTCGGTTTACCTGCAAGGCTTCTGCGAAAACAGCCACGGCCTGAGCGATACCTTGCTCTCGGTGCTGCCCTCCCGCGCTGCCGAAATCGGCCAGTCGCTGTACCAGGACCTGTCGCGCCTGAACGGCCGTTCGCAGCCGGCTGTCGCCTTGACCCGCGCCTGATTGCCCGCCTCTTCAAGCCGGCCTGACGCCTCGCGCGAAGGCCGGCTTACGCCTTCTGAAACATTTGCTTGCATTTAAAACGGCAGGATTTCCATTCTCATTCGTCTTTATAGGTGCAGCCCTCTAGGTTGGGCATAAGCTCGACTACACATTTCAGAAGACGATCAGATGGCCAAATCACCGAAAAAATCCAAATCCAAGCTGTGGTTCCTAGTCCACAGTTGGCTCGCCCTACCGATCTGGTTCTTTGTGCTGATCGTCTGTTTTACCGGCATGCTCGCCGTGGTCAGCCAGGAGATCGTCTGGCTGGCCAACCCGGACGTGCGCGCCAGCAAGCCTGACGGCGATGCCGAACGCTTGAGTTATCAGCAGGTGCTCGACGCTTTGCACAAGGCCGAGCCGGACATGGCCGTGGAGTCGCTCAGGCAGCCGGATGGCTCGCACTTCGCGCTGACCGCCGATGTGACCTTCCCTGACGGCACCAGCCCAACGCTCTACGTCAACCCCTACACCGGGGCCATCCAGGGCAAGAGCCCGGACTTCAACTTCGAAGGCTTCACCCGCGCCTTGCATGGCTGGTGGCTGGTGCCCTTCACCAATGGTTTCAGTTGGGGTTGGTACCTCGTCTCGATCCTCGGCCTGCCGATGCTGGCCTCGCTGGTCACGGGCCTGGTGGTCTACAAGAAATTCTGGAAGGGCTTCTTCAAGCCAGTCCGCACCGGCCATGGTTCGCGTATCTTCTGGGGCGACCTGCACCGGCTGGCCGGGGTCTGGTCGATCTGGTTCATTGCGGTCATTTCCATTACCGGTACCTGGTTCCTGATCCAGGCGATCCTGTTCGACAACAACATCAGCATCTCCAGCCGACCTATCGTGCCGGTCATCGCCCGTGAGGATGTGCCGCAAACAGCCGATGGTAGCCAGGCGCCGCGCATTGATGTGGATGAAGCGGCGCGCATCGCCGGCTTGGCGATCCCGGGCCTGGAGATCAGCTCCGTCTCACTGCCTGCTACTGCCTACAGCCATGTCACCCTGGGTGGCCGCGGCTGGTACCCGCTGATGTTCCAGTCCGCCGCCGTCAACCCCTACACCCGCACCGTCGACAGCCAGTTCTTGATCAGCGACCGCTCTGCCCTGGAGTTTGTCACCGAGTCCATGCGCCCCCTGCACACCGGCGACTTTGGCGGCCTACCGATCAAGCTGATCTGGTTCTTCTTCGGCCTGGTCCTCACCCTGATGGTATTCAGCGGCCTGCTGATCTGGACCAAACGCACCGCCCAGGCGACCGCCGCTGCCCTCAAGCGCAGCGAGCGTGCGCCACGCGTGGCAAGCCGTGAAACCACCGTGGAGATCCGCCCATGAGCCAGGCCCAGACCCTGCCCGCCAGCCCGCTCAAACAGTGGTGGCTGAAGTGGCGCTTTCACCTGAACATCCTGCTGATCCTCATCCCGCTGGGGTTCATGCCCAAGTACTTCGCCGACGCCAAGCTGTTTCGCGGCGACGCGGGGCTTGGGGTGAACGTGATCAGCGACATCCAGGTCGGCCCCTACAGCCTGGACCTGGCCGAAATGCGCGACGAGGCCCCACGCGCCGACGGCCCGGCGGGCCACTTCAAGTCGTTCAATGCCTCGCTGTGCAAGGCTTGCATCAATGACGTCAAGGCGGTCTACCTGCGCATTGGCAAACCGCGCAGCCTGCGCGCCGCTGGCACCATCTTCTTCGGCGCACCGTATCGCATGGGCACCAACCTGCCGATACCGCCACGCACTCAGCCTGATGCACAAATCTGGATCACCCTCGAAGGCTGGGACGGCAGCATGCACCAAGCTTCAGTGCCACTGGCCAAGGCTTCGCCCGCCACCGTGGCGTGGCTCGAAAAACAAGGAGGCAAGAAATGAAACACCTGATGCGCAAGCTCGCCCTGCCCTTGCTGGTGCTGGCCGCCGGCCCCGCCCTGGCACACAACCCGATGTGCGAATGCGAAGAGGTCGCCAGCGGCCAGGTCAAATGCACCGGCGGCTTCTCGGATGGCAGCGGCGCCCCTGGGGTGACCCTGGATGTGATCGGCTACGACGAGCAGGTGCTGGTTGGCGGCAAGCTCGGCGACGACTCGACCCTCACCTTCAAGCGCCCCGACGGTGAGTTCTACGTGCTGTTCGATGCCGGCCCTGGGCACGTTGTCGAAGTCGACTACGCCGACATTGGCCAACCATGAGCACGCCTACCATGAGCCGTGCCCAGGTCGTACGCCCGGCTGGCGCTGGGCACGAAACCCTGTACGTGCTGCTGGTCAGCCTGCTGATCGTGATTCTTGCCGCTACCGTGGTGATGCTGCGCGGCGAACGCGAGGACGAGCAGGCCATCGCCAGCCACCAGATCGACGCCCGCCGCGACCTCACCGCCGCTGAACAGGGGCTTTACACCGACCTGCGCGTGGCCTTCGACGAGATCCAGCTGCTGCGTGAAGAAACCGCCGCCGTGCCCAGTGTGCAAGCCCTGGCCGACGAAGGCCTGCCACCCTTCGTGGTCGACGCAGGCAGCCAGAGCCGCGGTAGCCACCAGTGGTCATGGCTGGAAACCGGCGCCTACCTGGGCCGCAGCCAGGCCCCGCAGGTAGCGGGCAGCCTGCTGCTGATCCTGCCGGGCGACAGCAGCGGCCAGGCAGATGTCTGGCTACGCCGCGACAGCGCTGCCGTCACGCCGGATGACCTGGGCCACGCCGCCCTGATCGCCGCCGGCTGGCAACAGGTGGTCAGCCACTACGACGCCGGGGTCACCCGCGAACACCGTCACTGAACCCAAGGACTTCCCCATGTTCCGCTCCGCCCTCGCCCTGCTTCTGGCCCTTGCCCTGCCGGCAATGGCCCTGGCCGATAACGGCAAGCCGTTGCGCATCGGCATTACCTTGCACCCGTATTACAGCTACGTAAGCAACATTGTCGGCGACAAGGCCGAAGTGGTGCCGCTGATTCCGGCGGGGTTCAACCCGCATGCCTACGAACCGCGGGCCGAAGACATCAAACGCATCGGTACGCTGGATGTGGTGGTACTCAACGGTGTCGGCCATGATGATTTCGCCGACCGCATGATCGCTGCCAGCGAAAAGCCCGGCATCGCCACCATTGAAGCCAACCAGAACGTGCCTTTGCTGGCCGCCACCGGTATCGCCGCCCGGGGTGCCGGCAAGGTGGTCAACCCGCACACGTTCCTGTCGATCAGCACCACCATCGCCCAGGTCAACAACATTGCCCGGGAGCTGGGCAAGCTCGACCCCGACAACGCCAAGCTCTACACGCAGAATGCCCGCGCCTATGCCAAGCGCCTGCGTGCCCTGCGTGCCGAAGCCCTGGCCAAGGTCACCGAAGCACCCAGCGCCACCTTCCGCGTAGCGACCATCCATGCGGCCTACGACTACCTGGTGCGTGACTTCGGCCTGGAGGTCACAGCGGTGGTCGAGCCGGCCCATGGCATCGAACCCAGCCCGGCCCAGCTGAAAAAAACCATCGACCAGCTCAAGGCGCTGGACGTCAAGGTGATCTTCTCGGAAATGGACTTCCCGTCCGCCTATGTCGAAACCATCCAGCGCGAGTCGGGCGTGCGCCTGTACCCGCTGACGCACATTTCCTACGGCGACTACACCAAGGAGAAGTACGAGGTAGAGATGAAGCGCAACCTCGATACCGTGGTCCGCGCCATCCAGGAGAACCGCGCATGACCGCCGCCGCCCACCTCGACGCGCCCAGTGGCCCGCGCATCGAATTCGCCGGCATCGACCTGACCCTCGGGCGTACCCGCATTCTTGAGCAGGTCAGCTTCAACGTGGCGGCCGGCAGCGTGCATGCGATCGTCGGCCCCAACGGCGGCGGCAAGAGTTCGCTGATCAAGACCCTGCTCGGGCAGATGCCCCACCAAGGCCAGTTGACTTTGCACTGGCCCAGCGCCCTTGAGGTGATCGGCTATGTACCCCAGGCGTTGGAGTTCGACCGGGGCCTGCCGATGACCGTGGACGATTTCATGGCCGCGATGTGCCAGCGCCGGCCGGCCTTTCTGGGGCTGTCGCGCCGCGTGCAACCGGCTATCGATGCCGCCTTGGCGCGAGTCGGCATGCTCGACAAGCGCAAACGGCGCATGGGCGCGTTGTCTGGCGGTGAGCGTCAGCGGGTGCTACTGGCCCAGGGCCTGATCCCCGAGCCGCAACTGCTGGTGCTGGATGAACCCATGTCGGCCCTCGATGAAGCGGGCATCCAGGTCTTCGAACAACTGCTGCACAGTTGGCGCCAGTCCGGCACCACCGTGCTATGGATCGAGCACGACCTGCAAGCCGTGCTGCGCCTGGCCGACCGGGTCACCGGCCTGAGCCGCCAGGTATTGTTCGACGCCCCACCGGCACAGGCCCTGACCCCGGAGCGCCTGCTCAGCCTGTTCTCCGTTCACCCGCGCAGCGAGAGCCTTGCCTGATGAGTTTTGAAGCATTTCGCCAACTGGTCCAGGAATGGGCCAACGCCGGCTACCTGCCCGAGGCACTGGCCTACGGCTTCGTGGTCAATGCCCTGCTGGCCGGCCTGATGATCGGCCCGGTGCTGGGCGGCCTGGGCACCCTGGTGGTGGTCAAGCGCTTTGCCTTCTTCTCCGAAGCGGTCGGCCATGCCGCGCTCACCGGCGTGGCCATCGGCATCCTGCTGGGCGAGCCCTATACCGGCCCCTACGGCAGCCTGTTCGGCTACTGCCTGCTGTTCGGCATCCTGCTCAACTTCCTGCGCAACCGCACCGGGCTGTCGCCGGATACGCTGATCGGCGTGTTCCTGTCGGTGTCCCTGGCCCTGGGCGCCAGCCTGCTGCTGATGCTGGCGGGCAAGATCAACGTGCATATCCTTGAGAACGTGCTGTTCGGCTCGGTACTGACCGTCAGTGCCCAGGACCTTATGGTGCTGGGTATCGTCGCGGTGCTGGTACTGGCCCTGGCCTTGCCCCTGTACAACCGCATCATGCTGGCCAGTTTCAACCCGCAACTGGCGGCGGTGCGCGGGGTAGCGGTAAAGACCCTGGACTACCTGTTCGTGGTGCTGGTAACGCTGGTCACCGTGGCTTCGGTGAAGGTGATCGGGGCGATTCTGGTCGGCGCGCTGCTGGTGATACCGGCGGCGGCCGCACGCCTGGTCAGCCAGTCACTGAAGGGCTTTTTCTTCATTTCGGTGCTGATCGCCACGCTGAGCACCCTGCTCGGCATTCTGCTGCCAATCGTCTACGACCTGCCGGTGCCCTCGGGCGCGGCAATCATCCTGGTGGCCGGTATCTGCTTCGCCTTGGCCGCGCTGGCCCGCGCCCTCGTTCCACGCCTGCAAGGAAACCCGGCATGAACCTGAAACAGCTGACCTTGGCACTGGCCCTGGCGGGCCTGCCCTCGCTCTCTTTCGCTACGCAAGTGCTGACCACCCTGCCCGTCACCCACAGCCTGGCCACGGCGTTGCTCGACGGTACCTCGGTGCAACTCAAGCGCGCCGCACCCGCCAACCTGCCGGCCAGCCGCCAGCCGTCCTACTTCAGTGGCCGCGGCGGCGCCACCCTGGAGAAGGCCGCGCAACAGGCAGACGCCGTCATTGGCGTACGCTCGATCTGGCGTGACGACCCGCTGTACCCGATGGCGCGGCGCAGCAACATCCGCATCGTCGAAATCGATGCGGCGCGGCCGGTGGACGGTGCCTTGCCGGGGATTGCAGTGACCGGTGACGATGCCTACGGCGCGTACCCGTGGCTCAACCCGACCAACCTCGGGCGCATGGCCGATGTGGTGGCCAATGACCTTGAGCGCTTGTCGCCGGCTGACAAGGCGAAGATCCAAGGCAACCTGGCAGGCCTCAAGCGCCAGTTGCTGGAGTTGACGGCCAACAGCCAGACCCAGCTGGCCGAGGTCGACAACCTTACGGTGGTGAGCCTGTCCGAGCGCTTGGGGTACCTGGCCAGCGGGTTGAACCTGGATGTGGTGGAGCAGGCGCTACCGGCCGAGGGCAAGTGGGATGAAGCGGCGCTCAAGGCGCTGGGGGACAACCTGAAGAATCAGGATGTGGCGCTGGTGCTCGACCACCGCCAGCCGGATGCCGCAGTGGCCGAGGTGATCAAGGCCTCTGGGGCGACGCTGTTGGTGGTGGAGAGTGATGCCGATGATGCTGTGGCAGGGTTGAAGGCCAGTGTCGAGCAGGTGGTTGGAGCATTGACCGAAAGCTGACGCCTGGTGCTAGGAGCGCCCTTGCCGGGCGCTCCTACACAAGGTTTTAGCGCTAGCGCTTCATGCACCGCTGATAACGCTCATCCACCCTGCCGGCGAACCACGCGGTGGTCAGTTTGCGGGTAATTTTCGGGCTCTTCAGCTGAATCCCAGGCAGTACCGCACGCGGCACCGGCTTGCCCGCCGCTGCATCCGCCAAGGCGAATACCCCGCTGTACAGCTTGCTGTCTTCAAAGGCCAGGCTGTCGCCCAATTCCAGCTGGCTGCGAATCTGCGGGTTGCGCAACCCCAGCTTCACCCCCAGCTTGCGCGCCGCCTGCTCGGTGGTCCCTGGCATGATCGCGCCTGGGGCAATCAAGTCCCCGTCCAAGGCCAGGTTGGCACCCGCCACCTTGCTCAGCGCAGCCTGAAACGCCGCATTGCGGCTGGCGTACCAGCCTGCGTTGAAATCTGCGAAACGGTACAGCTGGCGGTCGTAATGCACCGGGTAGCCGAGTAGGTGGGCAATCCCGAAATACATGCCCCCACGCCGGCTGAACACTTCCTGGCGTACCGTGCCGTCGTAGGTGTAGGGGTAACCCTTGGCATGCTGTTCGGCAAATTCGATGCTCACCTGCATCGGCCCGCCGGTGTGCACCGGGTTGAGCCCGCCCAGCAAGGTCTTGCCCAATGGCAGGCGGGCAATGACTTCGTCGAACAGTGCACTCAGCTGCTTCTCGCTGCGTACCGCAAGTAGCCGCTGCTGATAGGTTTGGCCGTTGCCGGACGGCGTTTTCAGTGCACCATCGACCAGCAAGCGCGGGATGTGCAGGCGCGCGGCGCGGCGGTCGATCTCGTCACGGGCGATACGCCCCAGGTTGGGCACCTGCGGGTCGGCATTGAAGGTCGACTCTTGCTCGGTCACCGCCAGTACCGCGCACAAGTTGCTCTTGCTGGGGGCAATCCGCTGGGCTTCGAAGGCCTGCTGAATGTCCTTGGCCCAGCCCTCACGGTCCTTGGCCTGAGCGGGTAAAAGCCGCAGCAACTGCGCACGCACCTTGGCCGGGTCCGCTTCTGGTTCTTCTTCACGGCGCCCGGCACAGCCTTGCAGCAGCGCCAGGGCCATCAGCCCCGCCGCCAGTAACCGCGCGTTCAGGGCTGCTCACCGACCAGGTAGGTCTTGCTGATATGGCGGAACAGCGGATGGCTGGCACTGCCCATCAGCTCGAACAGCACCATCTCGCGGGTCACGATGTGCGCCCCGGCTGCGCGCATGCGCGCCAGGCCTGCAGCCTTGCTGGCGGCCGTGCGGCTGTCACAGGCATCCTCGACCACGAACACCTGCTTGCCCAACGCCAACAGGCCGAGCACGGTCTGCAACACGCAAACGTGGGTTTCCATGCCGCAGACGATCACCTGCTCACGCGCCATCAGGCTGGCCGGCAGGCACTCGGCGGCCACACAGGAAAAATGGCTTTTTTCCACTACCTCGGCAGCGGGCGACGCAGCAATCAGCTCTGCCAACGTATGGCCAAGCCCTTTGGGGTACTGCTCGGAAACCACGGTGGGCAGCTCCAGCTCGGCAGTCGCCGCCAACAACCAGCGCGCCCGCGCGCGGGTGCCTTCAGGGTCGCTCATGGCGCCGATGAGTTTATCCTGGATGTCGACGACCAGCAGCGTGGCCTTGTGTGGATCGATCAGCATTGTCTGCCCCTTGCCTGGGAAAAGGCCTAGCCTCCCCCAGGCAAGCGGTGACGTCAATCAGGCAGAAAGCCGATGCGGCTCAAGCGACGCGGCCAGCAGGCCGAGTACGCGGTCCTCGTGTTCGTGGATGAAGAAGTGGCTGCCGGGGAACACCTCCAACGAAAAGTGCCCCAAGGTTTCCTTGCGCCAGGCCAGCAGTTGCTCCTCGCTGGCTCGGTCATCCTCGCCACCCAGCACGTGCAGCGGGCACTGCAACGCAGGCCGCTGACGATAGGCATAACGGCCGCAGAGCAAGAAATCGGCACGCAGAATCGGCAAGGTCAGGCTCATTAACTCGGCGTTGCCCAGTACTTCCTCTGGCGTACCGTTGAGTGCGCGCAACTCGCTGATCAGCTCATCGTCGCTTTTAGGGTCGCGCCAGTTCTTGCCGTCATAGTCTTCACGCCGAGTAGGGGCGGCAGTGCCGCAGGCAAACAACGCCAACGGCGGCGGACAACCCAGCGCCTGCAGCTCGTGGGCCAGCTCGAAGGCCAGCAACGCGCCCAGGCTATGGCCAAGCAGTGCGTAGGGCGCGCTGGCCGCCAAACGCTGTTCGGCTGCCAGTTGCCGGGCAAGCGCCTGCATGTCGGTTTGCAGCGCTTCCCCCATGCGCGCGCCGCGCCCAGGCAGCTCCACCGGCCGCACCTGAAGCCAGGCTGGCAGCTTGCGCCGCCAGCGGCTGTAGACCATGGCGCTGGCCCCCGAGTACGGCAGGCACAGCAGGTTCAGCGTGGTCACTGCGCTGCGGCTTCGGCCATCTTCTGGCGCAGGCTCAGCGGGCGCATGTCGGTCCAGACTTCGTCGATGTAGGCCAGGCAGTCTTTTTTCAGGCCGCTCTTGCCCACTGCACGCCAGCCAGTGGGGATGGCCTTGTAGTCGGGCCAGATCGAGTATTGCTCTTCGTGGTTGACCACTACCTGGAACTGGATATCGTCGCGGTCGAAAACGGAAGTCATTGCCTGTCTCCTTGAGTGATAGATGCCGATACGCGTATGGCGTAGGGCGGCTCTTAGGTAGACGTAGGGTGATGCGGAAAAATTAGAGGGGATTTGGGGTGCATGACGGGGGCCTTGCAGCGCCTGTGAGCCAATTCACCGATCCCGCTTCAAGCCCCCCGCAGCAGGTCATGGTCATCAAGCAACCGATAAGCCACCTGCGGATTACGCTCCAACCCCCGCCGAATCGCTGCCGGTATCAACTGCCGGGTCTTGCGGCACAACCCCGGTTGCTCATCCAGCTCGATCACGATCCCGCGCATGGTCCGCACTTCGTTGAACCCAGGCGCAATGCGCACACGAATACCCAGGTTCTCGTACATCCGTTGCTGCAGCCGCTGCAGGTCATCCAGGTCCTTGAGGTTTTCCAACCGCTCGATCAGGCGTTTTTCTTCCTGCCGGGTAAGCAGGAGGATGCGCTGCGCCGCCGGCGGGTGCTCGGCCAGGTGCTCGCGGCCGCAGTTACAGGCACCAGGGGGGCAAGGTTGGCGAAGGCTGGGTGCTGTGCTCATGGGCCAAGCATAGCGCGTGCCGGCCTCTTCGCAGGTACACCCACCCTGACAGGGAGGGCGCAGCCTTAAAAACTTTCCTGCCAGGATAAAAAGTTTCACAAACCCCTAGACCGCGACCCACCTCTTCGCCTATAAATCGCCTAAAGGAAATTAATATTCCTACGAAGAAACACTTTTCACCACCCCGCGACCCCCTTTGCCCTTGTGCCGACCTGCCCCACTCCACCACGAGGCCCCGACATGCACCCCGCTCCCGATCATTTCATCCTGCGCGTCAGCTGCCCGGCCGTGTCCGGCATCGTCGCCGCAGTGACCACCTACCTGGCCGAGCACGGTTGCTACATCAGCGAAATGGCGCAGTTCGACGACGAGGACAATGGCCGCTTCTTCATGCGCGCCGTGTTCCGCTACAACACCGGCGTGAGCGGCGACACAGCGCAACTGGAAGCGGGCTTCACCGACGTTGCCCAGCGCTTCGACATGGACTGGAGCCTGCACAGCAGCGCCCGCCCGATGCGCGTGCTGCTGATGGTCAGCAAGTTCGACCACTGCCTGTCCGACCTGCTCTACCGCCACGCCAAGGGCGAGCTGGACATGCACATCACCGCGGTGGTCTCCAACCACCTCGACCTGCGCCCCATGGCCGAGCGCCAGGGCATCCGTTTCGTCTACCTGCCGGTGACCAGGGAGACCAAGGCCGAGCAGGAGGCCGCGCTGATGCGCATCGTCGAGGACAGCGGCACCGAGCTGGTGGTACTGGCGCGTTACATGCAAATCCTCTCCGACGACCTGTGCCGCCAGCTGTCCGGCCGGGCAATCAACATCCACCACTCGTTCCTGCCCGGCTTCAAGGGTGCCAAGCCCTATCACCAGGCCTATCAGCGGGGCGTCAAGCTGATCGGTGCCACCGCCCACTACGTCACCAGCGACCTCGACGAAGGCCCGATCATCGAGCAGGAAGTGCAGCGCGTGGACCACGCCTACGCCCCCGAAAACCTGGTGGCGATCGGTCGTGACACCGAGACCATCGCGTTGTCCCGTGCGGTGAAGTACCACCTGGAGCACCGGGTGTTCCTCAACCACGACCGCACGGTGATCTTCAAATGAACGCCACCCTCAGCGTCAAACTGATCGACGGCAAGGCCACCGCCGCGCGGGTATTGGCTGAAGTCCGAGAGCAGGTGCAGACCTTGCGCCAGGGCGGCGTGCAACCGGGCCTGGCCGTTGTGCTGGTGGGGGCAGATGCCGCCAGCCAGGTGTATGTGCGCAACAAGGTGCTGCGTGCCGAGGAAGTGGGCATCCACTCGCTGGAACATCGCCTGCCCGCCGACACCTCCCAGGCGCACCTGCTGACCCTTATAGGCCGGCTCAACCGCGACAGCGCGGTCAACGGCATCCTCGTGCAGTTGCCACTGCCGGCGCATATCGACGCACACCGCGTGCTGCAGGCCATCAGCCCGCTCAAGGACGTGGATGGCTTTCACAGTGAAAACGTCGGCGGCCTGGCCCAGGGCCGCGATGTGCTCACCCCTTGCACGCCCAGTGGCTGCATGCGCCTGCTGCGCGATGCCTGCGGTGAGTTGCGCGGCAAGCATGCGGTGGTGGTCGGCCGCTCGAACATCGTCGGCAAACCCATGGCGGCGTTGCTGTTGCAGGCCGACTGCACGGTGACCGTGGTGCACTCGCGCAGCCACGACCTGCCAACGTTGTGCCGCCAGGCCGACATCCTCGTTGCGGCGGTCGGCAAGCCACGGTTGATCGGTGCCGACTGGCTCAAGCCCGGCGCGGTGGTGATCGACGTGGGCATCAACCGCATCGATGAACACGGCCGCAGCCGCCTGGTCGGCGATGTCGACTTTGCCGCCGCCTTGCCCCAGGTCGCCGGCATCACCCCGGTGCCCGGCGGCGTCGGCCCGATGACCATCGCCTACCTGATGAAAAACACCCTGCTCGCCCTCGACCTGCAACAACAGGCCGCCCAACAGGAGCGCACCGCATGCCTTTCGCCCTGCTGAAATACGGCCTGAGTGCCGACTACCCGGTAGAAGTCGACCTGCCACCCCCTTGCGACCTCAAGCCGCACTACGACGTGGTGATCATCGGTGGCGGCGGCCACGGGCTGGCCATCGCCTATTACCTGGCCAAGTACCACGGCATCACCAACGTCGCGGTGCTGGAAAAGGCCTACCTAGGCGGCGGCAACACCGCACGCAACACGGCGGTGATCCGCTCCAACTACCTCACCAGCGAGGGCGTGCGCTTCTACGCAGAATCCGTGCGGATGTTCCAGAACCTGTCCAACGAGTTCGACTTCAACATCATGTACTCCGAGCGCGGCCAGCTCACCCTGGCGCACACCGACGCCACCGTGCGGGCCTTCCGCCAGCGGGCCGAGGTCAACAAGCACTTCGGCGGGCGCACCCAGATGATCGACCGCCAGCAGATTCGCGAGCTGGTGCCGAGCCTCAACCTCGACCCCGGCCACCTGCCGGTGCTGGCTGGGCTGTGGCATATCGACGGCGCCACCGCGCGCCACGACGCCGTGGCCTGGGGCTATGCCAAGCAGGCGGCCAAGCGCGGTGTGCAGATCCACCAGCTGACCGAAGTGCAGGAGCTGCTGATCCGCAACGGGCGCATCGAGGCGGTCAAGACCAACCGCGGCACCGTGCAGTGCGGTTGCGTGGTGCAGGCGGTGGCCGGGGCCAGTTCGCTATTGATGGCCAAGGCCGGCATCCGCGCGCCGATCCACACCTACCCGCTGCAGGCCATGGTCACTCAGCCGTTCAAGCCGTTTCTCGATCCGCTGGTCAGCTCGTCGGCGCTGCACTGCTACGTGCAGCAGACCAGCCGTGGCGAAATCGTCTTCGGCGGCGGCTCCGACCCGTACCCGCTGTACAACACCCGCTCCACCCTCGACCTCAAGGAAAGCCTGCTGGCCCACGCCATCGAGATGTTCCCGTTCATGGCCAACGCCAAGCTGATGCGCCAATGGGCCGGGAGCACCGACATGACCCCGGACTACAGCCCGATCATGGGCCTGTCGCCGGTCGACAACTACTACCTGGACGCCGGCTGGGGTACCTGGGGCTTCAAGGCCACGCCCATCTGCGGCAAGACCATGGCCGAGCTGGTCGCCAGTGGCGGCAAGGTGCCAGAGATGATCGCGCCGTTCGCCCTGGAGCGCTTCAGCCGCTTCCAGCAAGTCAACGAGATGGGCGCCACGGCGGCCAGCCACTAGAGGAACGCACGATGAAGATCCTCACCTGCCCCTTGAACGGCCCGCGCAACATCAGCGAATTCACCTACGGTGGCGAGTTCAAGCTAATGCCCGACCCGGCCCGTTGCAGCGACGTCGAATGGGCCGACTACGTGTTCAACAGCGACAACCTTGCCGGCGTGGTCACCGAATGGTGGCTGCACAACGCTTCCAGCTACTGGTTCCTGGCCGAGCGCCACACGGTCAGCGACCAGGTGCTGCGCACCTTCGACCCAAACGAAATCTTCGACCGCCGTGTCGAGTTCACCCCAGCCGCCAACCCGGAGATTGCCGGATGAACAGCCTCACTCGCCTCCCCGCCCCCATGGGCCTTTTGATCGACCGCGAGCGGCCGCTGCGCTTTGTCTTCGATGGCCAGGCCTGCCAGGGCTTTGCGGGCGACAGCATCGCCAGCGCACTGCTCGGCAGTGGCCGCTGGCTGCTGTCGCGCTCGTTCAAGTACCACCGCCCGCGTGGCCCGCTGAGCCTGGCCGGGCAAGATGCCAACACCTTGGTGCAACTGCCCGACGAACCCAACGTGCTGGCCGATATGGAGGCGGCCCGTGATGGCCAGGTGGTCGAAGGCCAGAACTTCAACGGTAGCCTGGAGCACGACCGTGACGCCTACCTGGGCAAGTTTTCGCGGTTCATGCCGGTTGGCTTCTATTACCGGTCGTTCTACAAGCCCAAAGGCATGTGGAAGGTCTGGGAGCCGCTGATCCGCAAGAAAGCCGGCCTTGGCGTGCTCGACCTGGGCTTCAAGCCGCAGTACCACGACAAGGCTTACCTGTTTGTCGACGTGGCCGTGATCGGCGGCGGCCCTGCTGGCCTGCGCGCGGCGCTGGACGCAGCCACTGCCGGGGCCAAGGTGCTGCTGATCGAGCAGCAGCCCGTGCTGGGCGGTTCGCTCACCTACGCCCGCTTCGACATTGCCGGCACCCGCGCCAGCCACCTGCGCCAGGCATTGCTCGATGCCGTCGAGGCCCACCCGAACATCCAGGTGCTGCTGCAAGCCACCTGTAATGGCTGGTTCACCGACAACTACCTGCCGGTGATCCAGCACACACGCCTGTACAAGGTGCGTGCCACTCGCTGCCTGGTCACGGCCGGTGCGTTCGACCAGCCGGTGGTGTTCCGCAACAACGACCTGCCCGGGATCATGCTGACCAGCGCCGCGCAACGGCTGATGAAGTTGTACGCGGTCAAGCCGGGGCAGCGTGCGGTGGTCCTCACCGGCCACGACGACGGCTACCTGGCGGCCCTCGACCTGCAAGATCAAGGCGTGGCCGTCGCCGCCCTGGTGGACATGCGCGCGGCGCCGGCAGACGCCGCATTGGCCAGCGAGCTCAAGCGCCGCGGCATCCCTCTGCACCTGGGCAGCACCGTTTATGAAGCCCTGCACGACAAGGGCCTGCGCCATGTCAGCGGCGTCGACATCCGCCCCATCACCGGCCAAGGCAAGGTGGGTACGCAAGGCCTGCGCCTGGCCTGCGACCTGCTGTGCATGTCGGCCGGCTACATGCCGGTATATCAACTGCTGTGCCAGGCAGGCGGCAAGCTGGCATACGACGTCGTCCGTGATGCGTTCAGCCTCAGCAACTTGCCAGTCGGTCTGGCTATCGCAGGTTCGGTGAATGGCCGGCATCACCTGGACAACGTGCTCGCCGACGCGACCCGCGCCGCTGCCGAGGCGGTCGCGGCGCTGGGCCTGCCAGCGCCCGCGCTGACGGCTTTCGGCCCCGAGGCCAAGGTCAACTTCCCCTGGCCGATCTTCCCGCACCCCAAGGGCAAGGACTTCGTCGATTTCGATGAAGACTTGCAGGTGCGCGACATCGTCAACGCCACCCGCAGTGGCTACCGCGACGTGCAACTGGTCAAGCGTTTCTCCACGGTGGGCATGGGCCCGTCCCAGGGCCGGCATTCGGCGCTGCCCACCGCGCGTCTGGTGGCCCAGGCCACCGGGCGCAGCATCAGCGAAACCGGCGTGACCACCGCCCGGCCACCCTTTCAGGCCGAGAAGCTGGCGCATGTCGCCGGCCGTGCCTTCGACCCGTACCGGCAGACGCCGATGCACCGCCGCCATGTGGCGGCGGGCGCGAAGATGATGCCCGCCGGCATCTGGCAGCGCCCTGCCTACTACGGCAAACCCGACGAGCGCGAACGCTGCATGCAGGAAGAAGCCCGCCATGTGCGCGAAAAGGTCGGCCTGATCGACGTCTCCACCTTGGGCGGCCTCGACGTGCGCGGCCCAGACGCCGCCGAACTGCTCGAACGCCTGTACACCTTCGGCTTTGCCAAGCTGGCCATCGGCCGCACTCGCTATGCGCTGATGACCAACGAGCATGGCGTGGTGATCGATGATGGCGTGTGCGCCCGCCTGAGCGAGCAGCATTTCTACGTCACCGCCACCACCAGTGGCGTCGAGCGCATCTACCAGCAGATGCTCAAGTGGAACGCGCAGTGGCGGCTGGACGTGGACATCACCAACGTCACCGCCGCCCTGGCCGCCGTCAACCTGGCAGGCCCCTTGTCGCGCCAGGTGCTGGCCACGGTGTGCGAGGGTGTGGATCTTTCGGCCGAGGCCTTCCCTTACCTGGGCGTGCGCCTGGGCAAGGTGGCCGGCATCGCGGCGCGCATCTTGCGGGTCGGTTTCGTTGGCGAGCTGGGCTATGAGGTGCATGTGCCAGCGCGCCATGCCGAACGCCTGTGGGACGCGTTGATGCAGGCCGGCACCGGGCTGGGTATCCGCCCCTTCGGCGTCGAGGCTCAGCGCCTGCTGCGCCTGGAAAAGGGCCATGTGATCATCAGCCAGGACACCGACGGCATGACCCACCCGGCCGAGATCGACATGCAATGGGCAATCGGCCGCAAGAAGCCGTTTTTCGTCGGCAAACGTTCGATCGAGATCCTTGAAGCGCAGCCGCTCAAGCGCAAGCTGGTCGGCTTCACCCTGCCCAAGGGCAGCCCGCAGCCGCTGGAAGGCCACCTGGTGCTGGACGGCCCGGACATCAGCGGCAACGTCACCTCCTGCGAGTACTCGCAAACCCTCGGGCAGATCATCGGCCTGGCCTACGCCGGCGCCCATCAGGCCACGCCTGGCATGCACATCCCGATCCGCGTCGAGGGCGGGGTGATGGTCAATGCCAAGGTGGTGCAACTGCCCTTCCACGACCCCGACAACCTGCGCCAGGAACGCTGAGCCATGACCAACCTGAACACGCAAGCATTCCTCTCAAACGGCCCGCAGACCTGCGCGTTGACCGACCTCACCGATTTGCCGCGGGTCGGTTTTCGGGGCAGCGACAGCGCGGGCTACCTGCAAGCGCACGGTTACCATTTGCCATCGCTGCCTAACCAGGCACTGCGCCAGGACGACGGTGGCTGGGTGGTGCGCCTGTCGGCCAGTGAGTATTTACTGTTGGGCAGCCTCAGCGACCAGGGCGCGAGGGTGGCCGCGCAAGAGGCCGAGTGGGTGCAGGGCGCCCAGCGCAACTACATGCTGCCGCGCCAGGACAGCCATGCCTGGCTGCAGGTGTCGGGGCAGCATTGCAGCGCGGTGATGGCCAAGCTGTGTGGCGTTGACCTGCGTGCAGAGGCGTTTCCGGTCGGTGCCGTGGCGCAGACATCGGCGGCGCGGATCAACGTGATTGTGGTGAATGTGGCCAGTGAGGGGGTGCCGAGGTTGCAGATCCTGTTTGATCGGCCTTCGCTGGCGTATTTCCGCGAGGCGATGCTGGATGCCATGGCGGAGTTCGATGGGCGGCTTGTCGGGTGAATCCCCAAACAAGCCCACACGATCAATACAGGCCGTTCAGCACTTGAAGTTGCGCCAATCGCTCCCGTAGAAACTCGACAAACCCCTGCACCGGCCTGGCCACCTGCCGGTGCTGCGGATACACCGCCGACAACTGCAACGCCGGCGGTGTCCAGCCTTGCAGCAGGCTTACCAACCGCCCATCGGCCAACGCCTGCCCGACAATGAAGGTCGGCAGGTACGTCACCCCCATCCCGGCAATCGCCGCGTCCCTCAGCAGCTCGCCATTGTTGGCCCGCATCCGACCGGTCACCGCGATGGCCTGAGCCTTGCCACCTTGGGTGAACTGCCATTGCACCTGTCGTGAATGCCCATAGGGCAGGCAGTCATGCTCGGCCAACGCTTCGGGCCGCTGCGGCACGCCTCGCGCGTCCAGATACGCCGGGCTGGCGCAATACACACGCTCGACGCTGGCAATCCGCCGCGCGATCAGGCTGGAGTCCTCCAGCGCGCCGATGCGCAGGGCCAGGTCGTAGCCTTCGCCAATCAGGTCCACCGCACGGTCGCTGAGGTCCACCTCCACATCCAGCTGCGGGTGCAAGCGCAGAAACTCGGTCAGCAGGCAGCCCAGGTGCGACATGGCAAACGACAGCGGCGCACTCAGACGCAAGGTACCGCGCAGGGCCTGTGCCTGGCCGCTGATGTCGTGCTCCACCTGTTGCACTTCGCCCAGCAGGCGCAGCGCCGACTGGTAGTAGTGCTGGCCGAGCGGCGTGGCGTCCAGGCGCCGGGTGGAGCGGTTGAGCAGGCGCACGCCCAGGCGTTCTTCGAGCTGCATCAGGCGCCGGCTGACCGATTGCTTGGACATGCCCAGGCGGTCGGCGGCAGCGGTGAAGCTGCCGGCTTCCATGACCTGGGCAAAGATACGCATGTCTTCGTAGGGGTTCATTGTCTCGCTCTTGATGACAGTCCGCCGCTTTATAGCGGTTTTCTACCCTCAGTGCAGCTGCATAATGCTTTACATTTCTACGAAAATAACACCAAGCACTGACCATATTGCACCAGCAACCATCAGTGCCATTGCTACGCTCATTCGCCGCCGCAAATATTCGGGGAATTGGTCATTATCCTCAGGATGTAACTGGCCACGGCGGATGAAGAGGTTAGGCCAAAGAACTGCACTGCTCATCCCTGCTACAACCATGAACCTCGCACGTAGGCTCAGTGTTCCTGAAAACTGAGTCTCCTCTACCAGTAACGAACTGCGCCTGAACGCGTGACACATCACCATGAAATGCCGCGAACCTGCAATGTAGAAATCAATCGCTAACCCTATAAAAATCATAACCAGAGGGGAGCACAAGAAGGCCAAACGAGCATAAATCGACCAATCCTCCAACCTAGTTATATATAAACTCATAAATTTGCTCCCCCGCCTTTTCGCCGATTACCTCTACACCTTGAGATACGCCAAAGGCTGTGGCGCCAACTGTGACTATGCCGCAGGCAGCTTTACCCCAAACTCCAAATTGGCACACGGCTACAGCAGCTGCTCTTCCAGCCCCCGCGCCCAACGCCCCACCGGCAAGCCCACCTGAGAAACTGCCGGTCTCCGTAAAACGTACTTTCTTACACTCATCGGTCTCACCTGCACGGCAAGCTTCATGTACTTTCAGGTAGGAAGCACCGGCGCCAAGTCCGATCCCAACCCAACCGCCATACTTCAGATACTTTGAGACCTTTGCCACTTCGTCCAGATGCGTCACGTAACCCGGGATCTGCCCTGGTACACCCGCTTTCTTCCAGTGATGCACCACACTCTTGGTAGAGATCCCGAGATCACGTCGTAAATTATCGTAGCTTCCCAAACCTAGCGATTTGTTCAAAAACGCCGTGCGCAATTGGCCATCCAGTTGCTTGTGGAGCTCCTTGCGCAACGCAAAAAATTCAGGGCTATTTAGATGACCATGGAGCGCAAATTGGCGTTGGTGTAAGGCTTCGATGCCTTTCAACGTATCCTTCACCTGCGACAGCCCCCGCTCCAGCATGTCCTTACCCACCCCCATTGACTGACTTGCCCCATTGAGCACCCCGGCAATCTCACCGATGTGCTTCATCATGAAGTTTGCCTCCTCCTCGGAAAGGATCGCCAGCGACGCTCTTGCCTCCTCCGCCACCATAATCAATTCGGCCTCCGCTGCACTGCAGGAAAACCCGCTGTGGGGGCTGCCGAGCACAAAAATTTCACCCGCCTTGAAACCCTCTGGGTACGTAGGATTCAAGCGCTGCAAAAACGCCACTGGCAAAGGGCTGTGCGTCGCGCCAAGGCTCTGAAGCACCTGCTCGAACGACATGCTGCGTTGCACAATATGGAAGCCAGGCTCAAGTACAGACGATGAGCCGACGGGAAATGCGGGGTACGCCTGTGCAGGGCTTTGCCCTGCTATAGAAGCCGAGTGACGGGCGGCAGAGGCAGGCGATGTAGCCTGAGCAGAATGGCTGCCTGCTCTGTGCATGGCTGACTGCGCGATGACCCGGTTGCTGCCGTTTGGGCAATCACACTTGACCAGCGCCCCATCCACAACTGCCGGTTTACCTCCGATGATGAAAAAACTCACCCCTTCTACAATGACCCCGGCCTTCTTGCAGTTCGGGCACTCGGTCGTGGCATCGCCCAGGCGCAGTGCACGTCGGTTGTCCCCCCGGAAGTTCGTACTGCTGGCAATGCAGACTGCGCCTGTGGTGGTGATATCGCCATCCAGCGCTTGCCCTTTTCCATGTATCGATATGCGCGTCATGAATAGCCTCCGGCCGTAGAAAGCTGGAAGCTAGCACTGGAAAAACATGTACAGACCTGGTTCGAGGAAAATCAGAATTCCCTTACAAGAACGCCGGCGCTCATCCGCTCAGGGCTCGAACCCTTCGACAATGATGACCTCAGCTTTCGCCACACCTCGGCGATGGCCGCAGGCGTCCTGGTACAGCTCGGACCGGTAACAGGCCAGCGCCTGCTCATACGATTCGAACTCGATCACCACACTGCGCTGCGGCGTCTGCCTGCCTTCCATCGCCTCGCTGCGCCCACCCCGGGCCAGGAACCGCCCGCCGAAAGCCGCAAAGGCGGCAGGCGCACGCTGGGTGTACTGCTGGTACTGCCCAGGGTCGGTCACGTCCACGTGGGCGATCCAATACGCTTTCATCCGCTGATCTCCTGTTGCAAATCTATTTGTGTATGATGGTATACCATAATAATCACCCCATCACAGCGAGCGTGCAACATGGCTTTCAACAGCATCGAAGAACTCCTCGAAGACTACCGGCAAGGCAAAATGGTACTGCTGGTGGACGACGAGGATCGAGAAAACGAAGGCGACCTGCTGATCGCCGCCGAGCGCTGTGACGCCCAGGCCATCAACTTCATGGCCCGCGAAGCCCGTGGCCTGATCTGCCTGACCTTGACCGACGAGCACTGCCAGCGCCTGGGCCTGGAGCAGATGGTGCCGGCCAACGGCAGCGTGTTCAGCACCGCCTTCACGGTGTCGATCGAAGCCGCTACAGGCGTTACCACCGGTATTTCCGCGGCTGACCGGGCACGCACCGTGGCTGCGGCCATGGCGCCGAGCGCACGCCCCGAAGACCTGGTGCAGCCTGGGCATATCTTCCCCCTGCGTGCCCGCGAAGGCGGCGTGCTGACCCGCGCCGGCCACACCGAAGCCGGCTGCGACCTGGCCCGCCTGGCCGGTTTCAGCGCCGCTTCGGTAATCGTCGAAGTGCTCAACGACGACGGCACCATGGCCCGCCGCCCCGACCTGGAAGTGTTCGCAGCACAGCACGGTATCAAGATCGGCACCATCGCCGACCTGATCCACTACCGCCTGAGCACCGAGCAGACCATCAAGCGCATCGGCGAACGCGAACTGCCCACGGTGCACGGCACCTTCCGCCTGGTCACCTATGAAGACCACATCGAAGGCGGTGTGCACATGGCCATGGTGATGGGCGATATCCGCCGCGAACAGCCCACCCTGGTGCGCGTGCATGTGATCGACCCGCTGCGCGACCTGGTGGGCGCCGAATATGCAGGCCCGGCCAACTGGACGCTGTGGGCGGCGCTGCAGAAGGTGGCCGAGGAAGGTACCGGCGTGGTGGTGATCCTGGCCAACCATGAATCCTCGCAGGCGTTGCTCGAACGCGTGCCGCAACTGACCCAACCGGTGCGGCCTTACCAACGCGGGCAGTCCAAGGTGTATTCGGAGGTCGGTACCGGGGCGCAGATTCTGCAGGATCTGGGCGTGGGCAAGCTGCGCCATCTGGGGCCGCCGCTGAAGTACGCCGGGCTGGCGGGGTATGAGCTGGAAGTGGTGCAGAGCATTCCCTTCGAACCCGGTGTGGAAGGCTGACACCGCCCCTACACCCAACAGCGTTGGGATGTTTGCAGAGGTGGAGTGATGGCCGGTCGCCTTCGCCTCTTGCCAAAACTTTGGAATACCATAATATGATATCCCGTAGACCTTGAATGTGCAGGCCAGCACCTAGAATCACAATCCGGCCACACGACACTTTGTTTTAGCTGCTCCCCGAATACTGTTGGCGGGCGCACCAAAAAGCCCCGCCTCGAATAACAAAAGCAACGAGGGCGTAACCATGCTGTTGAGCAAACGTGTAACCGCAGTGCTGTCCGCCAGCCTGCTGACCCTGGCCTGTCAGGCCACGCAGGCCGCTGACAGCCTGAACTTCGTCAGCTGGGGCGGTACCACCCAGGACGCCCAGAAAGAAGCATGGGCCGTACCCTTCTCCAAATCGACCAATATCAAAGTCGTCCAGGACGGCCCGACCGACTACGGCAAGCTAAAGGCCATGGTCGAGAGCGGCAACGTGCAGTGGGACGTGGTCGACGTCGAAGCCGACTTCGCCCTGCGCGCCGCCAGCGAAGGCCTGCTCGAACCCCTGGATTTCAACACGGTCAAGAAAGACCGCATCGACCCGCGCTTCGTCTCCGATCATGGCGTCGGCTCGTTCTTCTTCTCGTTCGTGCTCGGCTACAACGAAGGCAAGCTCGGTGCCAACAAGCCAGTGGACTGGACCTCGCTGTTCGACACCAAGACCTACCCCGGCAAGCGCGCCCTGTACAAGTGGCCGAGCCCCGGCGTGCTGGAGCTGGCCTTGCTGGCCGACGGCGTCGCGCCCGACAAGCTCTACCCGCTGGACCTGGACCGCGCCTTCAAGAAACTCGACACCATCAAGAAAGACATCGTCTGGTGGGGCGGTGGCGCCCAGTCGCAGCAATTGCTGGCCTCCGGTGAAGCCTCGCTTGGCCAGTTCTGGAACGGCCGCGTCTACGCCTTGCAGCAAGACGGTGCACCGGTTGGCGTGAGCTGGAAGCAGAACCTGGTCATGGCCGACTTCCTGGTCATCCCCAAAGGCGCCAAGAACAAGGACGCGGCCATGAAGTTCCTGGCCAACGCCAGCAGCCCCGAAGGCCAGGCCGATTTTGCCAACCTCACGGCGTACGCACCGGTCAACCTGGACAGCGTGCCCAAGCTCAAAGCCGACCTCGCGCCAAACCTGCCGACCGCCTACGCCCAGGACCAGGTAACCCTGGACTTCGCCTACTGGGCGAAGAACGGCCAGGCCATCGCCGCGCGCTGGAATGAGTGGCTGGTCAAATGAAAGTCGCCATCAACGCCCTGCACAATGCGCAAGGTGCCCCCACGGGCACCGGCGCCCCGGGAACGGCCCCCCGCCGCGTGAGCCTGGGCCAGCGCTGGAAAGGCAGCCGCAACCTGCTGCCTGCCTTGCTGTTTCTTGGCCTGTTCTTCTTCGCCCCGCTGATCGGCCTGTTGCTGCGCGGTGTGCTGGAGCCGGTGCCGGGCCTGGGTAACTACGAGCAGTTGTTCGCCAACTCAGCCTACGCCCGGGTGCTGTTCAACACCTTCTCGGTGGCTGGGGTGGTAACGCTGATCAGCGTGCTGCTGGGCTTCCCGCTGGCCTGGGCGATCACCCTGGTACCCAATGGCTGGGGCCGCTGGCTGCTGAACATCGTGCTGCTGTCGATGTGGACCAGCCTGCTGGCGCGCACCTACTCGTGGCTGGTGTTGCTGCAGAGTTCGGGGGTGATCAACAAGGCGTTGATGGCCATGGGGATCATCGATACCCCGCTGGAAATGGTGCACAACCTCACCGGCGTGGTAATCGGCATGAGCTACATCATGATCCCGTTCATCGTGCTGCCGCTGCAGGCGACCATGCATGCCATCGACCCAATGGTGCTGCAAGCAGGCTCGATCTGCGGCGCCAGCCCATGGACCAACTTCTGGAAGGTGTTCCTGCCGCTGTGCCGCTCGGGGCTGTTCTCGGGGGCGTTGATGGTGTTCGTGATGTCGCTCGGTTACTACGTCACCCCAGCCCTGCTCGGCGGTGCGCAGAACATGATGCTGCCCGAATTCATCATCCAGCAGGTGCAGTCGTTCCTCAACTGGGGCCTGGCCAGCGCCGCCGCCGCACTGCTGGTGGTCATCACCCTGGTGCTCTTCTACCTGTACCTGAAGCTGCAGCCGGAATCCCCGGTCGGCAACGCGAGGTAATCCGCCATGCTCCTGTCACCCAATGCCATGGGCCGCCCGCTGCGTACGGGCTTGTACCTGACCACCGGGGTCATCGCCGCCTTCCTGTTGCTGCCGGTGGTGTTCATCGTGCTGCTGTCGTTCGGCTCGTCCCAGTGGCTGGTATTCCCGCCACCGGGCTGGACCTTCAAATGGTATGGCCAGTTCTTCTCCAACCCTGAGTGGATAGACGCAGCCCTGGCCAGCCTCAAGGTCGCCGTGCTGACCACGGTCGCCGCAGTACTGCTGGGCCTGCCCACCGCGTTTGCCCTGGTACGTGGCCGCTTCCCCGGCCGCGAGATGCTCTACGGCCTGTTCACCATGCCGATGATCGTGCCGCTGGTGATCATCGCCGTAGCGGTGTATGCGCTGTTCCTCAAATTGGGCTACACCGGCACGCTGTTCGCGTTCGTGGTCAGCCACGTGATCGTCGCCCTGCCCTTCACCATCATCTCGATCATCAACTCGCTCAAGCTGTTCGACCAGTCGATCGAGGACGCTGCGGTCATTTGCGGGGCCTCGCGCCTGCAGGCGATCTTCAAGGTGACCTTCCCGGCCATTCGCCCGGGGATGATCGCCGGCGGCCTGTTCGCCTTCCTCGTCTCGTGGGACGAAGTGGTGCTCAGCGTGATGATGGCGAGCCCCGACCTGCAGACCCTGCCCGTGAAGATGTGGACCACCCTGCGCCAGGACCTGAGCCCCGTGATCGCCGTGGCCTCGACGCTGCTGATCGGCCTGTCCCTGCTTGTGATGATTATTGCCGCCGCCCTGCGCCGGCGCACCGAAGTCAACGCCTGAGTGCCGGAGAGAACAACAATGAGTGCAGTGATCAAAGACAACGCGCACACCAAGACCCTGGTCAGCCTGCGCGGCCTGAACAAGCACTACGGCGACTTCACCGCCGTGGACAACCTCGACCTGGAAATCCAGGACGGCGAGTTCCTGACCTTTCTCGGCTCCAGCGGTTCGGGCAAGTCCACGACCCTGTCGATGCTGGCCGGTTTCGAGACCCCGAGCAGCGGCGAGATTCTGGTCGAGGGCCAATCACTGGTGAACGTGCCGCCGCACAAGCGTGATATCGGCATGGTGTTCCAGCGCTACTCGCTGTTCCCGCACTTGAACGTGCGCGACAACATCGCCTTCCCCCTGGCCATCCGCAAGCTTGGCAGCGCCGAAATCAACAAGCGGGTCGACGCCATGCTCAAGCTGGTGCAACTGGAGAAGTTCGCCCACCGCAAGCCTTCGCAGATGTCCGGCGGCCAGCAGCAGCGCGTGGCGATTGCCCGGGCGCTGGTCTACGAGCCCCGCATCCTGCTGATGGACGAACCGCTGGGCGCGCTCGACAAGAAGCTGCGTGAAGACCTGCAGGACGAACTGCGCCAGTTGCACCGGCGCTTGGGCATCACCATCGTCTATGTGACCCATGACCAGGAAGAGGCCATGCGCCTGTCCCAGCGCATCGCCATCTTCAGCCACGGCAAGATCGTCGGGCTGGGCAGTGGTTACGACCTTTACCAGAACCCGCCAAATGCGTTTGTCGCCTCGTTCCTGGGCAACTCCAACTTCCTGCGGATCAAGGCCAGCAGCAACGGCGCGGGCAGTTTCGAGGGCCAGCCTGTGGCGATCCGCCTGACCGCCGGTTTGGCTGCCGGGCAGGAGGCGCTGATCATGGTGCGCCCGGAAAAAGCCTTGGCGCTGACCACCGCCCAGGCTGCGGCGCAACCCCTGCCGCCCGGCTGGAACGAGGTGGCTGCCAAGGTCGCCGAGGTGCTGTTCCTGGGTGAAAGCCAGACCTGCCATGTGGTCACCGCAGGCGGTACCGAGATGACCGTGAAGGCGCTGTCTGCGGCAGGCATGCCGATGCAGCCGGGCGACACCGTGAACGTGCGCTGGGCGGTGGCCGATGCCTGCATCTATACCGAGTGGGCAGAGAGTGACCTGAGCAAGTCGGCAGGCGCGCACTGAGGGTGCTGGGGCCGCAAAGCGGCCCCAGGTGACTGTCATATTTCCATCACGCAACCGTCGTAATCTGCCGGGCAACTCTATGCCATAGGTAGCCCGGCATGCCCCGCCTGCTGCTCGCTCTACTCGCCCTGCTGCCGCTATCGGCCCTGGCCGATTCTGCCCATTTGCGCGTGCAGGGCTCCAACACCATCGGTGCTGCGCTGCTGCCGGCCTTGGTCCAGGGACAATTGCGCTCGCAACAGGCAACCGCCATCGAACAAGCCCCCGGCGCGCAGGCCAACGAAACCGTCATCACTGCCCGCGACGTGCGCGGGCAACCGTTGCGTATCGATATCGCCGCGCATGGTTCCAGCACTGGCTTCGCTGCCCTGGGCCGTGGCGAGGCCGACCTGGCTGCTGCCTCACGGCCAATCAACGACGCAGAAGTGCGCCAACTGCAGGCCCTGGGCAATTTGCGCGCGGCCAGCGCCGAGCAGGTCATCGGCCTGGATGGCGTGGCGGTGATCGTGCACCCCAACAACCCGCTGCCACAACTGACCACCCGGCAACTGGCGCAAATCTTCTCTGGGCAAGTCCAGCGCTGGGACCAGCTGGGCATCACCGGAGGGTCGATTCACCTTTACGCCCGCGACGACCGTTCCGGCACCTACGAAACGTTCAAGGCACTGGTGCTCGACCCTCATCAAGGCGCGCTGTCGGCCCAGGCCCAGCGCTTTGAGTCCAGTGATGAGCTGGCCGAGCGGGTCAGCAGCGACCGCCAGGCCATCGGGTTCAGCAGCTTGGCCGCAGTGCACGGGGCCAAGGTGCTGGCAGTAGCCGAGGGCGATGCACCGGCCATGCTGCCGCAGCGCGCGCAGGTGGCCAGCGAAGATTACCCCCTGTCGCGGCGCTTATTTTTCTACCTGCCAGCCAATGCCAAACCTCAGGCCAAGGCCCTGGCCGAATTCGCCCAGAGCCCGGCTGGCCAGGCCATCGTCGCCCAGGTGGGCTTCGTCTCGCAGCAAGTCAAGGCCCAGGCTGTGCAGCCCCAGGCCGACATGCCGCCGCGCTACCGATCGCTGGCCCAGCAAGCGCAGCGGCTGAGTGTGAACTTTCGCTTTCAGGAAGGCAGCGCCAGCCTCGACAACAAGGCCTTGCGCGATGTGCAGCGGGTGGCCGACTACCTGCGCCAGGTGGGCAAGCTGCAGAGCAAGGCGGTGCTGGTGGGGTTTGGCGACCCCAAGGAAACACCGGGGCGTGCGGCACTGCTTTCACGCTTGCGGGCGCTGGCGGTGCGCCGCGAGCTGGCACGCGATGGCGTGGACGTGCTGGAAGTGACCGGCATGGGCGATGAGCTGCCGGTGGCCGGGAATGACCAGGAACAAGGGCGCTTGCGCAATCGGCGGGTGGAAGTGTGGGTCTATTGAGGCGCCCGCACACCAGGCAAAGAAATGTAACAGGTCGGCGTTCGGCATCCCGGGGAAACGCGGCTAGGCTCAAGCCTATGTGATACCGGGCCCCTCTGACGGCTGCCAAGCCGCCATGTCGGATCACTGTTGCTATGCAACGTCGACAATCAAGGAGGGGCTCATGACGGCTCTGCACACATTTCTCACCACCCCGTTTCTCGGTACCAGCACCTGGTTGTGGCTGGTGTTCATGGCCATCGTCATCGGTTTGCTAGTGCTCGACCTGGGCGTGCTGCACCGCCAGGACCGCGAGATCGAAATGCGCGAGAGCCTGCTGCTGTACTCGGGTTATTTCAGCGTCGGCGTGCTGTTCGGGGCCTGGGTCTGGTTCGAGCTGGGCGCGCAGTCGGCGCTGGAGTTCTACACCGGGTTCCTGGTCGAGCAGTCGCTGTCGATGGACAACGTGTTCGTCATGGCGATGATCTTCGGCTTCTTCGCCATCCCCCGCCGCTACCAGCACCGGGTATTGTTCTGGGGCATTCTGGGTGTGGTGTTCCTGCGCGCGATCATGATCGGCGTGGGTGCGACACTGGTGCAGAACTTTGAATGGGTGTTGTATATCTTCGGCGCTTTCCTGCTGTTCACCGGGGTGAAGATGGCGCTGTCGAAAGAAGACAGCCATCCGGACCTGGCCAACAATCCGGTCCTGAAATTCGTGCGCCGGCACATGCGCGTTACCGACCAGATCCACGGCTCGCATTTCTTCGTGCGCCTGACCCCGCCCGGGCACAGCAAGGCGCTGCGTTATGCCACGCCGCTGTTTTTAGCGCTGGTGCTGATCGAACTGGCCGACCTGGTATTTGCCGTCGACAGCGTGCCAGCGATCTTTGCCATTACCCAGGACCCGTTCATCGTCTACACCTCGAACATCTTTGCCATTCTGGGTTTGCGTTCGCTGTACTTCGCACTTTCGGCATTGATGCACCGGTTCGTGTACCTCAAGTATGCGCTGGCGATGGTGCTGATCTTTATCGGCTGCAAGATTTTCTATCACGGCATGGTGGGCAAGGTACCGGCGTTGCTGTCGTTGGGGGTGACGTTTGGGTTGTTGTTGGGTGGGGTGGTGGTATCACTGGTGAAGACGCGGGGGGATAAGGCGACGGTGGAGGGGGATTCTCCGGAACAAGCTGCTACTGGGCAAACAACTGCGGTCAAGACATGTGACACGAAGCAGAACTCTGTCAGTTGAGACCCTTTTCGCGGCGACTCGCCGCGAAAAGGTGTTACATAAAAAGTGAAAATCAAATCTTAACTTTTGAAAATTCAAGCACCAACGTGAAAATTGCCATCCCTGTGAAGCCAACGGTGGTTAGCCATAAAGCCACTACCAGTTTTCGTTTAAGCCTCGGTGGAAATGCTTTTAGCTCTCCCGCCGTCAACTGCCCACGTCGCAGAGCTCGCCCTGGGAAAACAACAAGCCAGCCGATAGTACATATTAGAACTAAACGCCATTTAAATGTGGATGTACCGAGCGTGACTTTGAGCGCTTCCAGGGCAGGATCACTCGTGATCGCAGCACATATGACGTGGTAATCGCGCGTCGAAGTGATGTAAGCAATAATAGCAACCCCTACCATACTGATAAAAAATGGCACAACAATAAACAGCAGCTTTACGATTGCCGGCCAAGCGTTAATATCCGTCATCTGATACCTCGTAAAGATACTCCCCTGCGTGCTCACCGGCTAACTCTCCAAGCTTGCTGCCAATTAGGCCACCACCTCCCGCTATCAAGATACCGCACAGTGGAGCCGCTACTCCTGCTGTACTCACGGCAAAGCCAACACACAATGTGCCAAAGGCTGCAGTGGCCACTATCGGACCTGCCATTCCACCACCAACGCCACCGCTGAATTTTCCAGCTTCTACGAAACGGGCTTTTCGGCACGCCTCTGTGCTTCCTGCCTGGCAGACCTCTTTCACATTAAGATACGACGAAGTCCCACTGAGTCCAATAGCCGCATTCCCACCATGCTTAAGGTACTTGGATAGCTTCGCCACTTTATCAAGATGCGTCGCATACCCCGGTATCTGCCCTGCCCCACCCGCTTTCGACCAATGGTGCACAAGACTCTTGGTAGAAATATTCAGACTCTTCTTTAAACGTTCATAGTTGCCGAGGTTAAGCTGTTTATTGAGCAGCGCCGCTTTCAACTGAACATCCAGTTGCTGCAACAGCTGGCGCCGCGAGGCGAAAAACTCACGACTGTTCAAATGCCCGTGCCGCAAGAACTCACGCTGATGCAACTGCTCGATCTGGTTCAGCGTGCTCTTGACCTGTTTCAACCCTTGATCGAGCATGTCCTTGCCCACGCCCATCGACTGGCTGGCACTGCTCAGCAAACCGGCAATCTCAGCCTGATGCTGCACCATGAAGTCGGATTCTGCGAAATCGAGCACCGCCAACGCGCGCCGTGCATCCTGAGCGGCAGCCATCAGCTTGGCCTCCTCGAGGGTACAGGCATCACCATTGTCCGGGTCACCGATGACGAAGATTTCCCCAGCCTTGAAACCTTGCTCGAACGTGGGGTTGAGCCGCTGCAAACGGGAGATCGGCAAGGTGGCGTCGTGCTCGGATAATTGCAGCAGAACCTGAGAGAACGACATGCTTTTGGGCACCACGTAGAAACCCGGCTCCAACGTGCCTGGCATCGCAGTCACCGCGCCCTGCACGAGGCTTTTCGGATGGGCGCCGGCCGCTGCCTCGGTAGGCATTGCGCGACTGTTCGCAAGTGCCTGCCTGGATAGCGGGGCCGCACCCAGTGGTGCTACGACCCGATTGCTGCCGGACGGGCAACCACACGCCACCAGTGCACCGTCCATGGCCACGGCTTGACCGTTGGAGATGAAGTACCGAACGCCCTCAACCACAGTCCCTTGCTCGCCACAGCGCGGACAAGGCGTCGTTTTGTCCCCCTCCCGAAGCACCCTGCGGCCATTGCTCAAATAACCGAGGCCGGCAGCGATGCAAATAGCACCTGTCGTGGTGACATCGCCATCAACCGCCTGGCCTTTACCACCCAGATTGACACGCATCGGCAAGTACCTTGTGCAAAAAGTAAGGTGTCGAAACCTAACAGCTGCAAAAGGGCTTTTAGTGCCTGAACGTGAAAACCAGACACTTCCTACACCAAATACATACTTGTTCAGCCAGCTCATCCGTAGCCAGCATGCGCGTTAATTGGACAAGGAATTCCCGTGCAAGAACTTCCGATTCTTCATCTTGAACTGCGCAGCATCTCCACCGGCACATACTTGCCGATCTCATATTTGCCAATCGCCGCCCGGTGCACTTCGTCCGGCCCGTCGGCCAGGCGCAAGGTGCGCTGCATGGCGTACATGTAGGCCAAGGGGAAGTCACCGCTCACGCCCGCGCCGCCATGCATCTGGATCGCCCGGTCGATCACCTTCAAGGCCACATTCGGCGCCACCACCTTGATCTGGGCGATTTCACTGCGTGCGACCTTGTTGCCCACGGTGTCCATCATGTACGCCGCCTTGAGCGTCAGCAGGCGTGCCATGTCGATTTCCATGCGCGAGTCGGCGATCTTGTCGACGTTGCCGCCCAGCCGGGCCAGAGGCCGGCCGAAGGCAGTGCGCTCGACCGAGCGTTTGCACATCAACTCCAGCGCCCGCTCGGCCATGCCGACCGAACGCATGCAGTGGTGAATACGGCCTGGGCCTAGGCGCCCCTGGGCGATCTCGAAGCCGCGGCCCTCGCCGAGGATCACGTTTTCATAAGGCACCCGCACATTCTCGAACAGCACCTCGGCATGGCCATGTGGCGCGTCGTCGTAGCCGAACACCGGCAACGGCCGCACTATCTTCACGCCCGGCGTATCGGTCGGCACCAGCACCATCGAGTGCTGCTGGTGGCGCGGCCCCTCAGGGTCGGACAGGCCCATGAAGATCATGACCTTGCAACGCGGGTCACACGCGCCGGATGTCCACCACTTGCGGCCGTTGATCACCCATTCATCGCCATCACGCACGGCGGTGGCAGCCATGTTGGTGGCGTCTGATGAGGCCACGTCCGGCTCGGTCATGGCGAACGCCGAGCGGATCTCGCCGCGCAGCAGTGGCTCCAGCCACTGGCGTTTCTGCGCCTCGCTGCCATACCGCACCAGCACTTCCATGTTGCCGGTATCCGGTGCCGAGCAGTTGAACGGCTCTGGCCCGAGCAGCGAGCGGCCCATGATTTCGGCCAGTGGGGCGTATTCCAGGTTGCTCAGACCGGCGCCGTACTCCGACTCGGGCAAGAACAGGTTCCACAACCCCTCGGCGCGGGCCTTGGCCTTGAGCTCTTCCATGATCGCGGTGGGCTGCCAGCGATCACCCTCGGCGACCTGCCGCTCGAACACCGCTTCTGCGGGATAGACGTAGGCATCCATGAACGCAGTGACGCGCTCGCGCAGTGCCTGGACCTTGGGCGAATAGGCGAAATCCATCGGGGCTACCTTCACGGTTCGGAGTACATGGGCCAGAGCCTAGAGCAGCAAGCGCCCATCCACCTAGTCTATTTTCCGCGTGTATAAACATTCATAACCGATATATGATCGGGCAATAATTCCAACAATGAGCGGCGCACATGAACCTCAGCAAGGTCGACCTCAACCTGTTCATCGTCTTCGATGCGATCTACACCGAAGCCAACCTGACCCGCGCCGGGCAGATTGTCGGCATCACTCAGCCGGCGGTGTCCAATGCCCTGTCGCGACTGCGCGAAACCTTCAACGACCCGCTGTTCGTGCGTACCGCGCAAGGCATGGTGCCCACGCCCATGGCCCAGAACATCATTGGCCCGGTGCGCAACGCCCTAGCCCTGCTGCGCACGTCGGTGCAGGAAAGCCGTATCTTCAACCCGCAGCAGGCCAACAAGACCTTTCGCATCAGCATGACCGACCTGACCGAAGCGGTGATCCTGCCGCCGTTGTTCCAGCGGCTGCGCCGCCTGGCACCTGCAGTGCTGATTGAAAGCTTTCTGTGCAAACGGCGCGAAACCACCAAGGAACTGGCGGCCGGGCGCCTGGATTTCGCGGTCGATGCCCCGCTGAACACCGACCCGCAGGTGCGCCACGTCAAACTGATGCAAGACCGCTACGTCTGCGCCCTGCGCCAAGGCCACCCGCTGGCCGACAGCAAACTGACCCTGGACAGCTACCTGGGCATGACCCATATCCATATTTCCAGCCGCCGCAATGGCCTGGGCTATGTTGACCTGGCCTTGGGCAAGATGGGCGTACAGCGCAAGGTTGCCTTGCGCTCACAGCATTACCTGATGGCTTCACAGGTGTTGCAGCAGACCGACATGGTCATGACCGTCCCCGAGCGTTTCGCCCGCCGTCATCAATTGCGCTACCAGCCATTGCCGGTAGACGTACCGGCGCTGGAAACGCACTTGTACTGGCACGAGAGCACTGACCAAGACCCTGCCAACCGCTGGATGCGCGAGCAGATCATCGAGTTGTGCGAACGGGTGGTGGCCGAGGAAGAACGCGCGCTGGCGCCGGCCTGAGGCGATTGCCAAAGGTCGTTTACGCCGAGTATTGAAAATTAATTTCTCCAGAAACGGGCAAAGCGAGAATTATTTTCCAAGCCTGGGCACAATCAGCCAGGCATAAGACAAAAACCGTAAGCCCACGGGCGGGTACGCTTGCACCAACGATCATCGAATCCAACGTGACAGACACGGACCCGCCCCCATGCCCAGCGCCCCGCTCTACTTCGACTACGCCGCCACCACCCCCGTTGACGACCGCGTCATCGAAACGATGCTCGCCTGCCTTGGCCGCCACGCCAACTTCGGCAACCCCGCCTCCAGTGGCCATGCCTATGGTCAGGCTGCCCGCAACGCGGTGGAACAGGCACGCCTGCAGGTGGCCGAACGCATTGGCGCCCGTGCTGATCAGCTGGTGTGGACGTCAGGCGCGACCGAGTCCAACAACCTCGCACTCAAAGGCATCGCCCAAGGCATCAGCCAACCGGGCCACCTGATCACCAGCCAGCTGGAACACAAGGCCGTGCTCGACACGGTCGCTGAACTGGAGCGCCAAGGCTGGTCCATCACGCGCCTGGCTGCGGATGCGGCCGGGCTGATCCAGCCCGATGCCGTGCAGGCGGCGTTGCGTGCCGATACCCGCCTGGTCTCGCTGATGGCGGTCAACAACGAATTGGGTACCGTGACCGATTTCGCCGCCATTGGTGAGCGTGTGCGTGCCCATGGGGCGCTGTTGCATGTGGACGCGGCCCAGGCAGTGGGCAAGCTGGCCATCGACCTTGCGGCAATGGCGGTGGACTTGATGTCGTTCTCGGCCCACAAAGCCTATGGCCCCAAAGGCATCGGCGCGCTCTACGTCGGCCCGCGTGCCCGCGAACTGATGCGCGCGCAGATGCACGGCGGTGGGCATGAGCAGGGGCTGCGTTCCGGCACGCTGGCAACCCACCAGATCGTCGGTATGGGTAGCGCCTTCGCCCTGGCTGGCCAGCCGGGCGACAGTGAACACCAGCGCATCGAACAACTGGCTCAGCGCCTGCGCGACGGCTTGCTGGCCTTGCCGGCGGTAAGCCTCAATGGCTGTGCCACGCAGCGCATCCCGCATACCTTGAACCTGTGTATCGATAGCCAAGGCTTCAACAGTGCCGCGTTGGCCAGTGAGTTGGCGTTGTCGACCACGTCGGCCTGCAACTCGGCGAGCAATGCACCCTCGCATGTGCTGCTGGCCCTGGGGCTGGATGAAAACCGGGCGCGCAACAGCGTGCGCTTGAGTATCGGACGCTTCAGCACCGAGGCCGAAGTGGATAAAGCACTCGAGGTCTTCGCCAGGGTCACAGCGGCGGCTTCGCTGGCGCTCTGGTAAGGCGCAAACAGCAGGGGCCGGCGGGCGGCCCCTGGCGCTATCAGAGGAAGGTGAATACCTTCGCAGCCGGCAACCGCGACTTGTTCAGCCCCGCATTGAAATCACCCTCGCTACGGTAGCCCAGGCTCAAGATCACCACACTGGTAAAGCCCTGCTCACGCAAGCCCAGTTCGGCATCCAGTACCTTGCTGTCGAAGCCTTCGATGGGCGTGGCATCCAGGCCATGCGCCGCCGCGCCGAGCAGCGCGGTGCCAAAGGCCAGGTAGGTCTGCTTTTCCATCCAGTGCTGCACGTCTTTCTGGTCGAAACGGTGCAGGTCGACGTAATGGCGACGGCTCTGGTTCTGCGCGGCGCGGGCCTGCTCGTCACGAAAACGACCATCGGCGGCTTCCTGGTCTAGCAGCGCCTGCAGATGAGCCTCGGGCATTTCGGTACGGGCGCAGAACACGATTACATGGGACGCATCGAGGATCTTCGGCGAGTTGTAGGCGAAACGGTCCTGGGTGCTCTTGGCCAACCGTGCCTTGCCTTCGGCACTGTCGGCGACGACGAAGTGCCAAGGCTGGGAGTTGACCGAGGACGGGCTGTGGCGCAGTTGCTCGAGCAACGCGTCGATCGTGGCCTGAGGAATGCGGCGCGAGGCGTCGTAAGCCTTGGTGGTGTAGCGGCGCTTGGCCAGGGAAACGGTATCCATGCAACAACTCCTGCGGTGAAAATGGGATGTGTCGCGCATGTTATCTTTCCTGCAAAAAAGAAAAACCGGCACAATGCAGCAACACTTTCATCCCAGGAGTGAAAATGCTACGCATCGCCGACCTCGAACTGTTCGTGCGCAGCAGCGTGCTGGGCAGCTTCACAGCCGCCGCCCACGAGGCTGAACTGCTGCCGGGCCAGGTGGCCGCCGCCATCAAGCGCCTGGAGCGTGAGCTGGACGTGCGCCTGTTCGCGCGCACTACCCGCAGCCTGCGCCTGACCGCCGAGGGCGAGCTGTACCTGCCAACGGCGCAGAACGTGCTGGAAAGCCTGCGCCAAGGCCGCGAGGACCTGCACGGCAACGCCAGTACCTTGCGCGGGACCCTGCAGGTTTCGGCACCTTCGGACATGGGCCGCAACATGCTGCTGCCTTGGCTGAGCGCGTTCCGTCGCGAGCACCCGGCGCTGCACCTGCGCTTCTTTCTGTCCGACCAGATGGCCGACCTCAATCGCGACCCGGTGGACATCGCCATCCGCTATGGCCTCAACCAGGACGCCAACTACATCGCCCTGCCCCTGGCCAACTGGAACCGTCGGGTGCTGGTTGCCTCCCCGGACTACCTGGCGCGCCACGGCCGCCCGCAGACACCGGAGGCACTGCAGCAACATGCCTGCCTGTTGTACCTGCAACAGAACCGCGTCTATGACAAATGGCGGGTGGGCAACCGCACCGTGCAGGTACGGGGGCCGCTGGTCAGCGACGACGCCGACGTGATTCGCCGACTGGCCCTGCTAGGTGAAGGTATCGTCTATAAATCGTGGCTGGATGTGAGCGCCGACATCGAGGCGGGCGAGCTGGAGATCCTCTTGCCCGAGTACCTGGGCGAGCCGACGCCGGTCACCTTGGTCTGCCCACACCGCAAGCAACTGACCCCGGCAGTGACGCAGTTGCACCTGTGGCTGCGCGAGCGCTTCGAAGCCCTGCGGCCCCGGCTGCTGAACAAGGGCTGCACAATCGTTCCAGACTGATACGGGTACGTGCGTTAAGGTAGCCATTTCCCCCACGGGCTGCCCCCATGAGCAACTGGATCGTCCTCAAGCAAGACGCCGACACCGGCATCGAGTCGGTCCGCGCGCATTTCACCGGGCATGCCTACGACCCCCACTGGCATGACAGTTTTCTGGTCGGTATCACCGAGCAAGGCGTGCAGCAGTTCAACTGCCGGCGGGTGCGCCATCGCAGCACGCCGGGGCAGGTGTTTCTGCTGGAGCCCGGCGACCTCCACGACGGCCTCGCGCCGACCGCCGAAGGCTTTACCTACTCGACGTTGTACTTGGAGCCTGCATGGCTCGAAGACCAGCTACGAACGCTGTTCGAGCATGCACCCAGTGCCAGCCTGCCCAGCTTTGCCGATACCCTGTGCCACGACGCGCGCCTGGCACGGGCCACCGCGCTGGCCTTTCACACCGTGCACAACCAGGATTTTCGCATCGTTCGCCAGACGGCCATGGACGACCTGCTTGCCTGCCTGACCCGCCACCTGCACTGGCGCAAACGCCTCAACCCAGACCCTCGCCTGCCGCTGACCGCTCAGCGCGCACGTGACTACCTGCATGCTCACCTGGACCGTGACATCGGCCTGCAAGACCTGGCCCAGGCATGTGGCGTCGACCGTTTTCGCCTGACCCGCGCCTTCAAGGCCGCGTTCGGCCTGGCACCGCACGCCTACCTGATACAGTTGCGCCTGGCCCGCGCCCGGCGCCTGCTCGCCCAAGGCCAGACGCCCGCTGAAGTGGCCATGGCGCTGGGCTTTGCCGACCAGAGCCACCTGGGTCGCTGGTTCCGCCGGGCCTATCGGTTGACCCCGGCCGACTACCGCAGGCGCTGCTCAAACCTTCCAGACTGACGGCGGCCTGACGGCGAACATGGTGCTTCGACCCCTCGGAGCTTTGTGTCATGTCGCAGTCGTTGTTGCCCTTCATCCTCTTCGCCCTGGTTGCCAGTATCAGCCCGGGGCCGACCAACTTGTTGATTCTGGCGCACGGTGCACGGCAGGGCCTGCGCGCAAGCGTGGCCCCCATCCTGGCCGGCTGTGGCGCAGCGGCGGCGGTGGTGCTGCTGGTCGGGCTGGGGCTGGGCGAGCTGTTACTGCGTCACCCCCTGGCCCAGCAACTGATGAGCTGGGCGGGCGTGCTGTGGTTGAGCTGGCTGGCCTGGCGCATGCTGCGCAGCGCCGGGCAGCCCTTGGACCTCAGCGCACACAAACCTTTCGATGCGTTCAGCGCAGCTGCGCTGCAAGTGGTCAACCCGAAAGTGTGGATGATGGCAGTGGCGGTGATCGGGGTGTTTGCCGCGCCGGCGCTGCCGGTGTGGCAGTTGGCGCTGGTGTTTCTGCTGATTGCCCTGCCGTGCATGACGGCCTGGGCGCTGCTGGGGGTGGGCAGTGCGCGCTGGTTGCAGGCACCCGAGCGGTTGCGGTGGTTCAACCGAGGGTTGGCGGGGATGTTGCTGGTGTCGGCCTGGGCGACGCTGCTTGGTTGAATTTGATGGTGGCTGCACCGGCCGCTTCTCGGGCAAACCCACGAAGCGGCCGGCACGGTCAATCAGGTGCCCAAGGCTTCGCGAAAGCGCCGAGTGCTGGCGAAGGCCAGGGCCAACCCCACCACCGCCACACAGCCTCCGACCAGGCCAATATAGGCCACATCCATCTGGCTGCTGACGATACTGCCCAGCAGTGCCCCACCGCCAATCCCGATGTTGTAGATACCCGAGAACAAGGCCATGGCCACGTCGGTGGCATCGGACGCCAGCTTCAAGGTCTTGGACTGCAACGACAGGCTGAAACTCAGGATCGCCACACCCCAGAACATGCTCAACGCACAAAACACGTAGAAGTTGCCCGACAGCGGCAACAGCAACAATAGGCAAGCCGCCAGCAGGCCGATCGAACCCACCAGAAAGCCTTGGGGGAAACGCTCACTGTAGCGGCTGAACAGCACCGAACCGAACACCCCGGCGCCACCGAACAACAGCAGCAACAACGTAGTGCGCTCGCCACTGATCTGCGCCACGTTCAGGGCGAAGGGTTCGATGTAGCTGTAGGCAGTGAACTGTGCGGTGATCACCAGCGTCACCAGCAGGTAGGTGACGACCAGGGCCGGGCGCTTGAACAGAATCGGCAGGCTGCGTAGCGAACCGGAGTTCTGGCTTGGCAGCAGCGGCAACGACTTCATCAGGCAAAGCATGGTGGCCAATGCCACCCCGGCAATGCTGAGGAACGTTACCCGCCAGCCCAAGGCTTCCCCTACCACGCGGCCCAGTGGAATACCCAACACCATCGCCAGGGTGGTGCCGGTGGCCAGCAGGCCGAGTGCCTTGGCCTGCTGGCCAGGCGGCGCCACGCGCACCGCCAGCGACGCAGTGATGGCCCAGAACACGGCATGGGCCAGGGCGATGCCGATGCGGCTTACCAGCAGCATGGCAAAGCTCTGCGACAGCCACGACAACAGGTGGCTGACGATGAACACCAGAAACACGAACAACAGCAGGCGCCGTCGCTCGATGTTGCGGGTCAGCAGCATCATCGGCAGCGACGCCAGGGCGACCACCCAGGCATAGATGGTCAGCATCAGGCCGACCTGGGCGGTGCTCATGTCGAAGCTGCGGCCAATGTCGCTGAGCAGCGCCACCGGGACGAATTCGGTGGTGTTGAAGATGAAGGCCGCCAAGGCCAGGGCAATGACGCTCAGCCAGCTGCCGCCACCGGTGGTCGGCGGCAGGTCGGTGGGTATGGGTCCGTTCATGGGTGGAATTCTATGCTCCGCAGGCATGGCGAAAAGACGCGCGTCAGGGGCCAAGTATCGGCCGCGCTGAGGCACGGGTTTGTTATTGGAAGGAATGCCGGCATGGTACGCGTCAATACCAGGCCTCACAACCCGCGCACATTGCGCGTAACATGCGCGCTTTGTGTGAACTGCAAGCGGAACAAGGAGCCCGATCCGCCCATGGACAAGCAACAACCCCAGCAGCAGTGGCAGCAGGCGGTCACCGCCTACGCCCAGGCCATCAACCGCTACGTCGCGCAAGGCTGCGAGCAGGGCTGGGATGACCTCGAAGAACCCCAGCACGCTGCCACCGAGCACTTGCTCGACGCCTGGCAGGCCGCCCTGCAAGCGATCAACCAGCCGGGGGTAGACGAACAGCAACGCCAGGCCTTCCGCACGGCCTGGCCGCCTGCACACCTGCCGCTGGTGCCATTGCTCGACACGCATGGGCAAGGTATCAGCAATGTCTTGCTGCTGGACGACGGCAGCCTGCTCGCACGCATTGGCATGCCCTATGAGAAGGGCCAGGTAGTACGCATCGATCAGCAGGGCGTGACGCCGGTCATCGGTATCGAGCATTTCGGCCGTTGCCCGCAACGCCGCTACTTTGCCCTGGCCAACGCCGAGGGCGTGCGCGTGACCGATGGCTGGGGCGGCCCGCAGGTCGCCCGGCTCCCTTGGCCTAGCGGGTTGGAGGGGCTGCCAGCCGGTTACCCCTTCGACCCCTTCGACCTGCCGCCGACCCCCACCACGCTGGTGCCCTTCGCGCAAGGCCAACGGGTACTGCTGGTGAGCGCCGAGGGCATCTTCCTGCTGGCGGGCGAAGGCGCCACCCGGTTGCTGCCGCGCCAATCGCAAATACTCGAAGAGCTGGCCGAAGGCACCGACCCGGACGATATCGCCTTGGGCCTGGCCATGGAGCATGGTGCGGTGTCGCCGGATGGGCGCCTGATCGTGGTCGGCGAGCAGAGCAGCCGCCATCTGGTGTTGGACGATCAGTTGGCGCTGGTGGCGCAGGTAGGCCCAGGTGGTGAGTATCCGCATTTCGCCCTGTTCAACCGCCGCGGCGACCAGTTGATCGTCAATGCCTGCCACTTCTACAACGGCGGCACGCTCGGGGTACGCGTGGCCGACCTGCCGGGGCTGGATACCGACTACTACAGTGAAGACCCACGCACACCGCTGCTGCAGGATGGGGCGCGGGTTTACGCTGGGGTCGCAGGCGATGGCGAGTATATCGTCGGTGACGCCTACGGCTACTTGCGGGCCTTTGGCGAGGATGGCGCGGAACACTGGCAGCACTACCTGGGTTCGACCATCAGTGCCATGGACATCAGCGCTGACGGGCGCACGCTGGTTGCGGCGAGCCATGCCGGCTTCATTTCGGTGATTGCCCTGGGCAGCGGGCGGCCTGAATGGCAGATCGGCACCGGGGCGCATGGCGAAGTGCGGCGGTGGTTGTTCTGGAAGGGGTGGGACAAGGCGCTGGTCTGGTAAATCTGCACTGGCCCTTTCGCGGGCAACGCCGCGAAAGGGCCAGTGCAGGCCAACCCGTGGATCAACCCTGAAGCGTGGCCATGTCGATCACGAAGCGATACTTCACATCGCCGGCAATCATCCGCTCGTAAGCCTGGTTGATATTGCGAATATCGAGCATTTCGATGTCGCAACGGATGTCGTGCTCGGCACAGAAATCCAGCACTTCCTGGGTCTCGGCGATACCGCCGATCAACGACCCGGCCAGTACCCGGCGCTTGAGCACCAGGTTGGCCGCGTGCACCGCCGGGTCGATCGGTTCGATCAGGCCGACCAGGATGTGCACGCCATCGAACTTGAGGGTTTCCAGGTACGGGTTGAGGTCGTGCTGCACCGGGATGGTGTCGAGCAGGAAGTCAAAATGGCCGGCCGCAGCACGCATCTGCTCGTCATCGGTGGACACGATCACATGGTCGGCACCCTGGCGGCGGGCTTCTTCGGCCTTGGCCTGGGAGCGGGTGAACAAGGTCACTTCCGCGCCCAGGGCCTTGGCCAGCTTGATGCCCATGTGGCCGAGGCCGCCCATGCCCAGGATGCCGACCTTGTGGCCCGACCCTACTCCGTGGTGCTTGAGCGGCGAATAGGTGGTGATGCCGGCGCACAGGATAGGCGCGGCGCTGGGCAGGTCCATGCCGGCGGGGATACGCACCACAAAGTGCTCGCTGACCACGATGCTGCTGGAGTAGCCGCCCATGGTGTTGCTGCCATCGACCCGGTCCGGGGTGGCATAGGTCATGGTCGGGCCTTCCAGGCAGTATTGCTCCAGGTCCTTGGCGCATGCCTCGCAGTGGCGGCACGAGTCGACCATGCAGCCGACGCCTACCAGGTCGCCGACCTTGTGTGCAGACACCTTGTCGCCCACGGCGGTGACGCGGCCGATGATCTCGTGGCCCGGCATCAGCGGGTACACGGCGATGCCCCACTCGTTGCGTGCCTGGTGGATGTCGGAGTGGCACACGCCGCAATACAGGATGTCGATAGCGACGTCGTCCGGGCGCGGGCTGCGGCGTTCGAAGGTCATGGGGGCCAGTGGGCTGGTCGAAGTTTGGGCGGCATAACCGATGGCGGTGTACATGCGGGACCTCGCAAAAAAGTGAAACGATTCAGGCGGCGCATTCTGCGCGTCATGCCCCCCCTCGCCCACCGCAGATTCTCCGGCATCCATGCCCGATTCTCCGGAGTTGCCTGCCAGCATCTGACGCTAGACCTTCAATCTGCGATGATGCAACTGTCTGATTCTCTGCCCAGGTTAACCATGCAGCTCACTCGTCACGTCGACGCCAATGCCCCCCTTTGCGCGCTGATCCGCCGCCTCGCCACGCGTCCGGGCTTCGTCCCCACCCACCTGCCCCAGGTTCAGGTGCTGAGCTGGGACCACTATGTGGCCAGCAGCCCGCAGATCTACGAGCCGAGCCTGATGATCCTGGCCCAGGGCAGCAAACTCGCGCGCCTGGGGCCACGCACCCTGGAGTACGGCGCCGGCCACTACCTGGTCCAGGCGCTGTCGGTGCCGTTCATGTGTGAAACCTTTGCCACCGGTGATGCGCCTCTGCTGGGCGTGGCGGTGGACATTGACCGTGGCGTGCTCGGTGAACTGGTGCAAAGCATGGACCTGGCCCCGGATGCCGCCGTACAGGCGCAGACCCCGCAGTCGATGACGTCGGCGGCCCTGGATGCGCCCATGCGCGACAGTGTCGAGCGGCTGCTGCAGTGCCTGCAGGACCCGCTGGATGCCAAGGTGCTCGGCCCGGCACGGGTGCGCGAAGTGCTGTATACCGCGCTGCGCGGCCCGCAGGCCGGGGTGCTGCGGGCACTGGTCGAGCAGCAGGGGCATTTCGCCCGCATCGGCGCCGCCCTCGCCCACCTGCGCGAACACTACACCGAGCCACTGAGTGTCGAGGCACTGGCTGCGCGTGCCAACATGAGCGTGTCGACCTTCCACGAACACTTCAAGCGCTGCACCGACATGGCGCCGATGCAGTACCTCAAGCGCCTGCGGCTGCTCAAGGCGCAGCAGATCCTGATTGGTGAGGGCCTTGGCGTGGCGCAGGCGGCGCACCGGGTGGGGTACCAGAGCACCTCGCAGTTCAGCCGCGAGTACAAGCGCCAGTTTGACCGCAGCCCTGGGGATGAGACGGCTTATCAGAGCTTGCCGGTTTAGTTGCGGGGGGAATGTGTGGGGTGTTCAGGTGCCTGGCTGGGGATGTGTGGGGGAGCGGATATCGAGCGCCGCCCGCGCGGCGCTTCGCGGGGCAAGCCCGCTCCCACTGTCTACCTTCGGCCAATTATGCCTGTGGCATCTTCACTGTCCGCCTTGTGTGCCCGACTCGATATTGAGGCGGGTGCTGTTTGCTTCACCTCAACCTCATGCCATGCACCAAGGCTGGCAGTGGAAATGTAACTGACAGCACTGGCCGGAGGTAGACAGTGGGAGCGGGCTTGCCCCGCGAAGCGCCGCGCGGGCGGCGCTCGATATCCGCCCCACCGCCAAACCCAGCCGTACACCCCGAAGACCCACGCCCCCATTGCTACCCACCAGACTCCCCAGTTACCATTGAGAACGATTCACACTCACAACTGGATGCCAGGCGTTGGACAGCACCTCGACCCGCAAGCTGGGCTTCTTCTTCAGCGACCATCACCGCTGGCTGCTCCAACACATCTTCAAACGCCTGCGCAATCGCGCCGACGCCGAAGACACTGCGGCCGAAGCGTTCTGCCAGATGCTCGGCGCGCGTGTCGACCCGGACAGCATCCAGCAGCCGCGCGCCTACCTCTCGACCATCGCCCGGCGGCTGATCTTCGACCGGCATCGCCGCCGCCAACTCGAAGAGGCCTACCTCGAACGCTTGGCACTGCTGCCCGAGCCAGTCGCCCCTTCGGCCGAAGAGCAACTGCTGCTGATCGAGGCACTGGTGGCCATCGATAAGGTGCTGGACGGTTTGCCCGCCGTGGTCAAGGCCACCTTCCTGTTCAGCCAGCTCGACGGCATGAGCTATGTCGACATCGCCGCCCGGCTGCAGATCAGTGAACGCACCGTCAGCCGCTACATGAAGCAGGCCCTGCGCCAGTGCTACCTGTGCGAGGTGCAAGCATGAGCGCAGCCGGCCTGGACCCGATAAGCGAGCAGGCCATCGACTGGATGGTCGCGCTGAAGGCCGGCACGCCAGACGAGGCATTGCTGCAACGCCTGGCCCACTGGTTGCGCCAGGACCCCGCGCACCAACGGGCCTGGGACCGCTTGCAACAGCGCGTCGGCAGCCCGTTTGCCGCGTTGCGCGCGCTGGACCGGCGCGCCCCCGGGCATGCCGCCGATGCGCGCCAGGTCCTGCTCGCCCCTACCCACTCCCGACGCGAAGTGCTAGGGGCCCTGGCTGGCCTGAGCGTCGCTGCTGCCGCAGCCTGGGGCGGCTGGCGCAGCGACGGGGCGCAAAACTGGCTGGCCGACCTGCACACCGCCAGTGGCGAGCGGCGCAGCTTCACCTTGGCCGATGGCAGCCGCCTGAGCCTCAACAGTGGCAGTGCCGTCGACCTGGACTTCGATGCCAACCAACGGCTGCTGATACTGCGCCGCGGAGAGCTGTTGATCCAGGTCGCGGCAGACCCGCTCCGGCCGCTGCGGGTGCGCACGGCGCAAGGGCAGGTGCAGGCATTGGGCACCCGTTTCCTGGTGAGCCAGGAAGCCAACGCCACCCGCGTTGTGGTGTTCGAGCACAGCGTGCGCGCCAGCCTGCCCGATGGCCGCTGGCAAGACCTGCAACAGGGGCAGGCAGCACTGCTGCGCAGCGATGGCATCCAGCGTCTGGATGGCGAGCAACAACAACGCGCAGCCTGGCTGCAGGGCCGCCTGGAAGTGCTCGACGAACCGCTGCATGCCGTGCTCGATGCGCTGCGGCCGTACCAGCGGGGCTATATCCGGGTAGCGCCAGCGGTACGTGACATACGCGTGCAAGGTGTATTCCCGCTGGACCAGCCACAGCAGGCGCTGGCGGCCCTGGCCGAGGCCCTGCCGATCAGCGTCGAGCGCTATGGCCCGTGGCTGATGATGATCGGCCCCGAGCACAATAAATGAAGATATTTGTGAAAATCATTCGCAGACGTGTCCGGTTTTCGTTTCTCATCCCACCTATCTCCTGACAAGCCACTTCATTCGGGAGAATTCTGTGCTCAACCTCTGGCCCCGCGCCCTGCCCCTCGTCGTCGCCCTGACCAGCCTCAACGCCCATGCCCAGGTGCAGACCCTGGCGTTCGACCTGCCGCCCGCCAGCCTGGCTACCACCCTTAACCGGATCGCGAGCCAGAGCGGCTACATCATCGCCCTCGAACCGCAACGGGTGCGTGGCAAGCAAGCGCCCGCGGTGGTCGGCCAGATGAGCGCCGAGCAAGCCATGCAAGCAGCCCTTGCCGGTAGCGGCCTGCAACTGCGGCTAACCAGCAGCGGGCACTTCAGCGTCGCCCCGGCCACCCCTGAGACCGACGTGCTGGAGCTTGGCAGTACCAGCATCACCGACAACTACCTGGATGCCACCAGCGAAGGCAGTGGCTCGTACGCAGCCCGTGCGGTGACCCTTGGCAAAGGCACCCACAGCCTCAAGGAAATTCCCCAGTCGGTGACGGTGATCACCCGTAAACAGCTGGACGACCAAGGCATCACCGACCTGCAGGATGCACTCAACCACACCACCGGGATCGTCGGCGCACAGGGCATCGGCCCTGGCGTGGTGGTGACTTCGCGCGGCTTCCAGATCGACGACTGGCAGTACGACGGCGTGCCGATTCCACGCAACACCTACTCGCTGGGCAACTGGGCAACCCAGGATCTGGTGTTCTTCGACCGCGTGGAGGTGCTGCGCGGCGCCTCGGGCCTGTTGCAAGGTACCGGCAGCCCCGGCGGCGCGATCAATCTCGTGCGCAAGCGTGGCCAGGCCACCCCGACGGTCACTGTCACCGGCAAGGGCGGCTCCTGGGACCACTATGGCCTGCAACTGGACGCAGGCGGCCCATTGACCGCCGATGGGCGTGTGCGCGGTCGGTTTGTCGCCGACGAGGACCAGAGCGACAGTTTCATCGACTACCAGTGGAGCAAATCGCACTCGCTGTATGGCGCACTGGACATCGACCTGAACGACGCCACCACCGTGGGTGCCGGCATCAGCTACAACCGCCAGCAGTCGCGGCCGATGCTGCGTGGCATCCCTCGCTATGCTACCGGTGAACCGGTTGACCTGCCACGCTCGACCTTCACCGGCGCCCGCTGGAACCGGGCGCAGACTGACGTCACCACCTACTACCTGGACCTTGAGCACCGCTTCGACGACGATTGGACCTTCAAGGCTGCAGCCCTGCGTATGGGCGAAACCAACACGTCCACCCATCAACGGACGCAAACGGTGCTGGAAGGCCTGGAGCCTGACGGCAGTGGCCTCGAATATGCCGACTGGATCACAGACTTCCACTCAACCAAACTGGGCCTGGACATGAACCTGGTGGGGCACTTCGACACCGGCCCCCTGGCCCACGAGGTGACCCTCGGTGGCAACTACTCCAAGCTGACCACCGATGATGGTTACTGGCGCACCTTTGGTGGCAATGACAACATTTTCGACATCGACCATGATCGCCCCGAGCCCAGCCGCGACAGCTTGCTTGCAACCCCCTTCGGGCGTTCCGAACGCAGCGCCTATGATATCCGCCAAAAAGGCTTGTACGGTGCCTGGCGGGTCAAGCCGACTGACCGTTTGACGCTGATTCTGGGGTCGCGTGTCAGTTGGTTCGACTACAGCTATGCCACTACCACTTACCGCGGCCTCAACCCAGGCCAGGTCAACCCCACCAGCCACATGACCGAAACAGGGGAAGTGACACCGTATGCAGGATTTGTCTACGACCTGACCCGCGAATGGGCCTGGTACGCCAGCTACACCGATGTCTTCGTCCCGCAGACCGAGCGCGCCCTCGGCAATGCCCCTCTCAAGCCGGTGATCGGCAGCAACTACGAAACGGGCCTGAAGGGCGAGTTGCTGGACGGCCGGGTCAACGCCTCGCTGGCGCTGTTCCGCTACGACCAGGAAAACCGCGCGGTTACCGACGTGGCCTCGGGCTTTGCCTGTGATGGCGGGTACTGCTCCACCGCGGCGGGCAAGGTGCGCAGCCAGGGCATCGAGGCCGAGATCAGCGGCGAGGTGCTCAGCGGCCTGCAACTGTTCGCAGGTTATACCTACAACACCACCAAGTTCCTCGACGACCCAGATAACGAAGGCCGCGTATTCAGCCAGTGGACCCCCAAGCACATGCTGCGCGCCTGGGCCAACTACACCCTGCCGCTGGACAGCCAGCGCTGGAGCACCGGCCTGGGCTTCACCAGCCAAAGCCACACCCTGGGCTACGAGCGCACCTACACCGTGCCCGGCTACACCGTATGGAGCGCGCGCCTGGCCTACCAGCTGACGCCGGAAGTGAACCTGGCAGTGAACGCCAACAACCTGTTCGACAAGAAGTACTGGGTCGCCGGCTTCAACCAGCTCAATGGCAGCAACAACTACGGCGAACCGCGCAACTTCATGCTGACGGTCAAGTACACCCCTGAGTTTTAAGCAGCAGAACGTTCCGAGCAGGCGTCAGTCGGCCATCGGCCATTGCGCAAGCGGCCAGTAAACGCCCTTGCGCGACTCGTACAGGGTGAAATGCCGCGCGGCCAGGAAGAACTCCGGGGCGCTGGCGGCCTCTGGCGGCTGGCCGCGATAGTCCCTGGACAAGGTCAGGTGCGGGCGGTACTCGCGGCTCGCCGCCTCCAGGCCCAAGGGCAGCAGCGCCTGCTGCAAGCCATAGACCAGCTGCAACAAGGCCGGCGGCGTTTGTTGCGGCTCAAGCACCAGGGCGCCGGCGCGCGGCCACACCTGCAAGCGGTCAAGCAACAGGCGCGGCGGCGCAGCCGGGCGCTTGAGCACGTCGACCGCAGCGCAGATCGCCGGCACCAGGGCAGTGTCCACATCCCCCAAAAACAGCAGCGTCACATGGAAGTTGTCGGCCGGTACCGGCTTGCCGCTGCGCAGGTTCAAGCCGCGCCGCCACTGGGCCAGGGCACGGCGCTGGGCATCGCTGACCGGCAAGGCGAAAAACAGCCGTTTGAAGGGGGCGCCACTGGCGCGAGCGTCCTGAACCATGTGATCTCCTTGGCGTGAATCGTTTGCGCAAGCGCTAGGCCATTACACCTAAGTCGCGCGGTAGTCACGTAACAATAAGTACAAACTGCCCCCATGATTGTTTATGCTGGCGAGCTTATGCCATGGCGCATGGCCATTTTTCGACAAGTAAACGTCCATGAAAATTGCACTCGTACTCCTTTTCGTTCTCTCGATCGCCTATGTTCACCTGCGCGGTCGGGTTCGTCACAAGCTGACTCGCCAACTGGGCGACCACTCCAGCTTCCTGGCGCCGGTCAACAGCTTCCTTTACCTGTTTTCCAAGCACCCGGCCAAACCTTACCTGCCGGTCGAGGCCTTCCCTGAACTGCAACCGCTGCAGGATCACTGGCAGGAAATCCGTGCCGAGGCTCAGCAGTTGCTGCACGTGGGCGAAATCAAGAAGTCCGAGAATTATGACGACGTGGGCTTCAACTCGTTCTTCAAGACCGGCTGGAAGCGCTTCTATCTGAAGTGGTACGGCGAAAGTCACCCGTCTGCCATGGCCCTGTGCCCGCGTACCACCGAGTTGCTGCAAGGTATCGGCACGGTCAAGGCGGCGATGTTCGCCACCCTGCCACCGGGCGCCAAGCTGGTGCGCCACCGCGACCCGTATGCCGGGTCCTACCGCTACCATCTGGGCCTGGACACGCCGAACGACGACGGCTGCTACATCGATGTGGACGGCGAGAAGTATTCGTGGCGCGACGGTGAGGGGGTGATCTTTGATGAAACCTACATCCACTACGCCGCCAACACCACCGAGCACAACCGCATCATTCTGTTCTGCGATGTCGAGCGCCCGCTCAAGTACCGCTGGGCAACCGCATTCAACCGTTGGTTCAGCCGCAACGTCATGGCTGCCGCTGCCGCGCCCAACGATGCCAACGACAAGACCGGCGGCATCAACCGGCTGTTCACCCGCATCTACAAGATCCGAGAGCGCGGCAAGGCGCTGAAAAAGCGCAACCGCATGCGCTACTACCTGGAGAAGTGGGCGGTGGTGGCAGCGCTGGTACTGGTGTTTATCTACATCTGACGCTTCGGCGTGGGTGCTGTCGTTGTAGGAGCGGCCTTGCGTCGCGAACGGGCTGCGTAGCGGCCCCTGGGTACTTGCAGTGACGTTGAAATACAGGGGCCGCTACGCAGCCCGTTCGCGACGCAAGGCCGCTCCTACACAGACAGCACACAGGCATCCTTAACATCGACTAGCCTGAAAGCTCCACTCGCAACCCTTCCCAAGGTGAAGACGATGAGCATGATGGACTGGGACGCCTACCGTAAGCAGTTGATGGCCGGCATCGGCGACCTCAAGCAGTTGTCCCCCGACACCGTGGCCGGCTACATGACCGCCAGCGGTGCGGGCGCCAAGACCAACCACCTGGACGCCAAGACCCGTGAGCTGATCTCCCTGGCAGTGGCCGTGACCACCCGCTGCGACGGCTGTATCGCCGTGCACTCGCAGCAAGCGGTGAAACACGGCGCCAGCCGCGAAGAGATCGCCGAGGCCCTCGGTGTGGCCGTGGCGATGAATGCCGGGGCCGCACTGGTCTACTCGGCACGCGCCATGGATGCAGTCGGCAAGGCCACCGGCTGAGCCCACGCGGCGCATCGCCCTTGCGCGATGGCGCCGCGCCACCCAGACTTGGCGGCCAGCCATTGCAGGATCCACCATGAGCCACATCCGCCCCATGACGCTTGAGGACTTCGAGCGCTTCTGGCCCACCTTCCAGGCCATTGTCCAGGCCCGCGAAACCTACGCCTTCGACCCCGCCTTGAGCTTCGAACAGGCCCGGCACTTGTGGCTGGAGCTACCCCTGCATACGTGGGTGCTGGAGGACGCCGGTGAGCTGCTGGGCTCGTACTACCTCAAAGCCAATGCCACCGGCCCCGGTGCCCATGTGGGCAACTGTGGCTACATGGTGTGCGAGGCCGCACGCGGCCGTGGCGTGGCCCGTGCTATGTGCGAGCATTCGCAGAAGCTGGCGCGTCAGGAAGGGTTTCTTGCGTTGCAGTTCAATTCGGTCGTGGCCAGCAACGAAGTGGCCGTGGCGCTGTGGCACAAGCTTGGCTTCGACACCGTCGGCCGCCTGCCCAAGGCATTCCGCCACGCCCGCCTGGGCCTGGTGGATTGCCTGGTGATGTACAAGTGGCTGGCGGATGAGCCCGTGGTGGAAAAACCCGCCTTGCTGATCGGGCGCAAGAATATCGAGGCCCGGGTGTCGCGGCGGCGCGGGCGTTAATCGTCAACCCCGGGATAGGAGCACGCTTGCGCGGCTCCTACACGTACCACGGCGTTGGCCAATCGCAGCTTAGAACGCCAAGCCGACCTTGAAACCAAACTCGTCACGCTTGAGCTTGGTGTTGTCCGCCACGGGCGAGTCGCCATCGAGCTTGTATTCAGTGCGGGTGTAGTAGACCCCGGCCTGCACCGGCATGCCGCCCTGCTGGTTCATCAGCAGCGTTACCTCGGCATAAGGGTTGGTGCGGTCCTTGAGGTCCACGCTGTCGCTGCCAAAATCATCCACCTTCAGGCGTGCTCGGCCATCGAGGGTATGCCGTGCGCCCACTTCCACACGCAGGGTCGAGGCTTCGAACTGGTGGTTGTAGCCCAGCGCTGCCTTGGCGAAGGGCGATTTGACGGTGAGTTTGGTGTCCAGGTCGTTGATTTCGGGCTCGAAGCGCGACCAGCTGTAACCACCGCCCACGGTCACGTCGACGAAGTTGCGGGCATCCAGCGCCGCACGCCAGCCGAGGTCAAGGTCGGCCTGGGCCTCCTTGAGTTTGTTGTCGTTCTTCTTGCCGTACTTGGCCTCGGCACCGATCTGGTAGATGAAGCCGGATTCGGCGGTCATCTTGTTGCCGAAGGTAGCGAACACACCGCCCTGGCCCAGGTGTTCCTTGTCAGTTTCGCTGCCCCCTTCGAACTTGAATTTGTCGTAGGCACCCAGCAGGCCGAAGGTGAACAGAGGGTCGGTGCTGGGCGCGGCGGTGGCCGCCAGGGGCGATGCAATAAGGGCAAGCAGGCAGGTGTGACGCAGCAGATGACGAGCGGACATGCGTGGAGTCTCCATGACTTGTGAATAAATGATGAACGATCGGTTCGAGACACACGCTGTCGAGAAAGTTCGAAAAGAAATCAGTTAGAACGCGCAATGCGATGTTTTTAAGAGGTATTTCTGGGGTGCCAGAAATTGACGCGCAAGGTAGTTGGTGGGGTGCATGCCTGAATTCAACCTAAACCGTCATTGCCGGATACCTGAATAAAGATATAAGATAACATTTCATAACAACACTCCATTCCTACCAGCGACTCCTCATGACCAGCGCCAGCGCAACCCCCACTCTCCTCACCCAGCGCCTGCAGAGCATCGATGCCCTGCGCGGCCTGGTGATCCTGTTCATGCTCCTGGACCACGTCCGCGAGACCTTTTTCCTCCATCGCCAGGTCAGCGACCCGATGGCCATCGACGCCACCGACCCATCGCTGTTCTTCAGCCGCACCCTGGCCCACCTGTGTGCGCCGGTGTTCGTCCTGCTGACTGGCTTGTCGGCCTGGTTGTATGGCGAGAAGTATCAGGGCCGCAGCGACGTCTGCGCCTTCCTGTTCAAGCGCGGGCTGTTTCTGGTGGTGCTGGAGTTCACCTTGGTCAACTTCGCCTGGACCTTCCAGCTGCCCCCCAGCGTGGTCTACCTGCAGGTAATCTGGGCTATCGGCGTGAGCATGATCGCGCTGTCGCTGCTGGTGTGGTTGCCACGTGCGGCGCTGATCGCCCTGGGTGCAATCATCGTCGGCGGCCACAACCTGCTCGACCCCCTGCACTTCGGCACAGAATCGGCCATGCACGTGCCGTGGGCGATCCTGCATGACCGCGGTTGGCTGGCGTTTTCCGACACCCTGCGCCTGCGCACCTCGTACCCCGTGTTGCCCTGGATCGGCGTAATCGCCCTGGGTTACGGCCTCGGCCCCTGGTTCGCCCGTAACAGCGATGCAGGTCAACGCCAACACCGGCTGTTGCTGGCCGGGGCGATCGCGCTGCTCGGCTTTATCGTGCTGCGCATGCTCAACGGCTATGGCGAAGCCCCCTGGAGCGGGTACCCGACGTTGACGCAAACGCTGATGAGCTTCTTCAACATCACCAAGTACCCGCCCAGCTTGCTGTTCCTCGCCCTCACCCTGGGCTGCGGCCTGCTGCTGTTGCGCGGCTTCGAGCGCGTCGGCCAGGCGCGCTGGATCAGCGCCCTTGCGGTGTACGGCGCAGCACCGATGTTTTTCTACCTGCTGCACCTGTATGTGCTGAAGCTGTTGTACCTGGCCTGCGTCGCCCTGTTCGGTCACAACCAGGGTGATTATTTCGGCTTCGACGGCATCACCGCGGTGTGGCTGAGTGCCGCGTTGCTGGCCGTGTCGCTGTACCTGCCGGTACGCGGGTTCGCCCGTATGAAGGCGCGGCGGCGTGACATCACCTGGCTGAAGTACTTCTGAAAAGCGTTTTCACCCGGTTGCCTGATGGTCTACCATGCGGGCCGCCGGTTTCCACCACGGAATCAATAGGGAATCCCAGGCCCGTCACCGGGCCAAACGGAACTGCCCCCGCAACTGTAGGTGCCGAGCCTGCTCCATCAATGCCACTGGATCAATCCGGGAAGGCTGGAGCCGGGCCATGACGCACCAGTCAGGAGACCTGCCGGCGAAAATCCACCAACCGGCGGGGTGTCCGGGATGGCCATCTCCACCCGTTTGCGGGTGCTGCCCCCTGCCCTGCGCAAGGGGCATCGGCGATGCCTGTCCGTGCGTTCATGCCGTGAACCATTCGATAGGAGATCGCCCCACCATGCTGCCCCGTATTGCCGCCCTGATCGCTGGCCTCGGCCTCACTGGCCTGGCCCAGGCTGCCACCCACTACCCGCTCACGGTCGACAACTGCGGCATGCCACAGACCTTCGCCCACGCCCCCGAGCGTGCGGTCACCATCGGCCAGGCCGGCACCGAAATCCTCTATGCACTGGGCCTGGGCCACACGCTGGCCGGCACGTCGCTGTGGTTCAACAACGTGCTGCCCGAGTTCAAGGCCATGAACGACAAGGTCGAGCGCCTGGCCGACAACGACCCGAGCTTCGAGGCTGTGGTGGGCAAGCGTCCGCAGCTGGTGGCGGTGCAATTCGAGTGGATGGTCGGCGCTCAAGGCGTGGTGGGTACCCGCGAACAGTTCGACGAGTTGAAGATACCGACCTACCTGTTGCCCTCGGACTGCGAAGGCAAGGACAACCTGGTGGGTGCCGATGGCACCCGCCTGCAGGCATTCCAGGTCGACAGCATCTATAAAAGCGTCAGCCAGCTGGCGGAGATCTTCGACGTGCAAGACCGCGGTGCGACGTTGAACGCCGACCTCAAGGGCCGCCTGGACAGCGCCACGGCGCAACTGGCCGGCAAGGACCTGTCCAACACCTCGGCGCTGTTCTGGTTCTCCAGCGCCGACCTGGATATCGACCCCTATGTGGCTGGCCGCCAAGGCGTCGCCGACTTCATGCTGCGCACCCTGGGCGTACGCAACGTGGTCGAGTCCACCGAAGAATGGCCGACCGTGGGCTGGGAAACCCTGGCCAAGGCCAACCCGACCTGGCTGATCATCGCCCGCATGGACCGCCGCCGCTTCCCCGCAGACGACTACCAGAAAAAACTCGAGTTCCTGCACAACGACCCGGTAACCCGCAACATGGACGCGGTGAAGCACGACCGCATCATCGTCCTTGACGCCGACGCCATGCAGGCCGGCATCCGCCTGTTCCGAGGCCTGCAGACCCTGTCTGCGGCGTTCGCCAGCGGTAAAGCGGCACAGTGATGAGCCGCTTGTTGCCTTACAGCGTCCTGGCCTTGGCAGCCCTGTGCGCCGCGCTGCTGGCCGGTACCGCGATCGGCGAGAGCGACCTGGCGCCGAACGTGGTCTACCAGGTGCTGGCCAATCACCTGTGGCAGGCCGGTTACCCGGTCGACCCGATCGACGCCGGGATCGTCTGGAACTACCGCCTGACCCGCACCCTGGTGGCGGCCGCCTGCGGCGCCGGGCTGGCCACGTGCGGGGTGATCCTGCAGGCGCTGCTGCGCAACCCGCTGGCCGAACCCTACCTGCTGGGGTTGTCCGCTGGCGCCTCGACCGGCGCGGTGCTGGTCGGCCTACTGGGGCTGGGCAGCGTGGCCCTGAGCATGTCAGGCGGTGCCTTCATCGGCGCGCTGGCGGCTTTCACGCTGGTGCTGGTGCTAGCCCGCGCTGCCGGGCCGAGCAACAACAATGCTCAGGTGATCCTTGCCGGCATTGCCGGCTCGCAGCTGTTCACCGCCCTTACCGCCTTTCTCATCACCAAGTCGGCCACCGCCGAGCAAGCACGCGGCATTCTGTTCTGGCTGCTGGGCAACCTCAGCGGCGTGCGCTGGCCGTCGGTGTGGCTGGCATTGCCGGTGGCGCTGTTCGGGCTGGTGGTGTGCCTGTGGCATCGCCGCGCACTGGATGCCTTTACCTTCGGCACCGATTCGGCGGCGTCACTGGGGATCCCGGTGCGGCGTACCCAATTGCTGTTGATCAGTTGCGCCGCGCTGGTGACCGCAGTGATGGTGTCCATCGTCGGCGCCATCGGCTTTGTCGGGCTGGTGATTCCCCACGCCCTGCGCCTGCTGCTCGGCCCCGGGCATAGCCGCCTGCTGCCGGCCAGCGCCCTGGGTGGGGCATTGTTTCTGATCACTGCGGATATCCTGTCGCGCACGCTGATCCCAGGCCAGGTGATCCCGGTGGGCGTGGTCACCGCGCTGATCGGCGCTCCGGTGTTCGCGCTGATACTGGTCAGCCGACGGGGGCGCCCATGACCGTCATGGCCAACCTGCAGATCGCCCCGCTTGCCTGTCAGGGCCTGGGCTTGCAGCTGGGCGGCAGGAGCGTGCTGCGCGACATCGACCTGGCCGCTATCCAGGGCGAAACGCTGGCCATCGTCGGCCCTAACGGCTCTGGCAAATCGTCCCTGCTAAAACTGCTGGCGGGCTTGCGCAAGCCTGGCAGTGGCCGTGTCGACCTGCTGGGTGAGCCCCTGGCGCAGCTGCCACGCCGGCGCATTGCCCAGGCCCTGGCACTGGTCGAGCAGCAGGCGGACACAGCTGATGCGATCAGCGTATACGACGCGGTTGCCCTGGGCCGTACCCCCTGGCTGTCGGCCCTGGCGCCGTTCGCCAGCCAGGACCGTGCCATCGTCGAGCAGGCCTTGGCCGACCTTGACGCGCTGCACCTGCGCACGCGCCTGTGGCATTCGCTTTCAGGTGGAGAACGCCAGCGTGTGCACATTGCCCGCGCCCTGGCCCAACGCCCGCAGGTGCTACTGCTCGACGAGCCAACCAACCACCTGGACATCCAGCACCAGTTGAGCCTGCTGCAACAGGTCCAGGCGCTGTCGGTCACCACCCTGGTGGCCCTGCACGACCTCAACCAGGCGCTGACCTGCGACCGCGTCGCGGTGCTCGACCAAGGCCACCTGGTCGCCCTCGGCAAGCCGTTCGACGTGCTCACCCCCGAACGCCTGCTGAGTACCTTCGGCGTGCACGCCCACTACCTCACCGACCCCTTCGACGGCGCGCGCATTCTGCGTTTTCGCGCCCCCTGAACCAGGAAGTTCCCACCATGCTGTTGCGCCCTGTCGCCCTGCTGCTCGCCAGTACCCTGTTTGCCCCTGCCGTGCTGGCAGAGGTGCACGAAGTGAAGATGCTCAACCGGGGCACGCAGGGTGCGATGGTCTACGAGCCCGATCACCTGCACATCGCAGCCGGTGACACGGTGCGCTTTCTGCCGACCATGAGTGGGCATAACGCTGCCAGCGTGCCAGGGTTGCTGCCACAGGGGGCGCAGGCGTTCAAGAGCAAACTGAACCAGCCTTACGAGCACCAGTTCAGCGTGCCGGGCGTGTACGGCATCCAGTGCATTCCGCACCTGGCGATGGGTATGGTGATGGTCATTCAGGTGGGTGACGCGGCGCCTGCCGAATTGCCTGCCAACCTACCTGCACGGGCGCAAGCCCGCTTTGCTGCGCAACTGCAGAAGCTGGGGGCTGGGCAATGAAGCGCCTGTTGTTGGCGCTTCCACTGGTGGGGCTTACTCCTTTCGCAACGGCTGACTCTGCCCAGTCCAACAGCAAGGGCTTCATTGAAGACGGCAGTTGGAGCCTGCTTAATCGCAGCGTATTCGACCAGCGCGATTACCGGCACGGCGGGCGCAACAGCAGTGGCCGCAATGCCTACAAGCCCCGAAGCGAACGCAGCGACAAGGCTGAGGAATGGGCTTACGGGCTGATGGGCACGTTACAGTCCGGCTTCACCCAGGGCCTGGTTGGCGTCGGTGTCGATGCCCATGCCTACCTGGGCGTACAGCTCGACAGTGGCGGTGGCCGTGTCGGCAAGGCGCGCCTGCTGGGTGTCGCCAACGATGGGCACCCGAAAAACGAATACAGCCGAGCGGGCGCTGCGCTGAAGGTGCGGGTGTCGAACACGGTGCTGTCCTACGGCGAGCAGCGGGTAAAGACCCCGGTGTTCAGTTCGTCCGACAGCCGTTTGCTGCCCGAGACCGCCACCGGCTTTTTCCTCAACAGTAGCGAGATCGACACGCTCCGGCTGGTCGCCGGCCACTTCAACGAAAGCACGGACCGCAACGCCTCAAGCCACGATCAGGGGTTCGTGGTGAACTACTCCAATGGCCGCCAGGGCAACAGCTTCGACCTGGCCGGCGTGGTCTGGAACCCCGGCGCGGCCTTCAACGCCAGCCTGTATACCTCACGTTACGAGGACAGCTGGAACCAGCACTACCTGGGCAGCACCCTCACCCACGCCCTGGACGAGCGCCGCAGCCTGAGCCTGGACCTCAACCTGTACCGCACCACCGACACCGGCAAGGCGCTGTCCGGGCGCATCGACAACACCACCTGGAGCCTGGTCTCGCGTTACAACCAGGGGCCGCACGGTTTCAGCCTGGGCTGGCAGCAGGTGGACGGCAATACCCCGTTCGACTATGTGACGCGCGGCGCGATCTTCATTGCCAACGCCGTGCAGATGTCGGACTTCAACGCGCCAAACGAGAAATCATGGCAGGCGCGGTATGACCTGAACATGGGCGCCTACGGGGTGCCGGGTTTGAACCTGACGGCGCTGTATGTGCGCGGGTTCGATATCGATGGCACGCATGTCGACCCCGCTGGCGGCTATGCGTACCTGGGCTACGGCAAGGGCGGCAAGCATTGGGAGCGCGACCTTGAGGCGCGGTACGTGGTGCAAAGTGGCAAGGCCAAGGGCACCACGTTCTCGATTCGCCATAATGCACACCGGGGCAACACGGCGCAGGCGGAGCTCGACGGTGATCAGATTCGCCTGGCAGTCGAGTGGCCGCTGGGGGGCGGGTTCTGACACGCCTCGAAGCAGCTCCCAGGGTCAAGGTGCCGCAGCGGATTGCGCCTGCAACCCCCACTCGGCCTTTTCCTGCGCCGTCATCGACACAAGCACTTCGGCAAACGTCTGGCCCAACTCTGCGCTGACATTGCCGAATGCCTTGTAGTTGGTCAGCAGGTAGCGCTTCACGGTCCTGGGCCAACGCCCTTCCTTGTGCGCCGTATTGATGATGCCCTTGGCGTCGTGGCGCGTGGCACCCCGCCACAAGTCCATCAGCCTGTTTTCGAAGTGGCCGAATGACCATAGGTCCCTACGGTCTTCGAATTCATCGAGCAGTTTGAGCTTGTACAAGGCCATGTGTGGCATCGGCGATTCTCCCGCTTGTGCATTGTCGAGCTGTGAGCGGGAAGGTAAGCAAGCTGGCGTGCTTTTGAAATGAACGCGTTGAGCACAGCAGAACGCCAGCTGTAGGGGGTTTCTGAACGGATACGCGCAGCTCATGCCAGCTGCAATTGCATATGGGTGGTTTGCCAGATTGGGTCCTGCTCCACATCGATCACCGCGAACCCTTGGCGCTGCCAGAACGTAATCGCTCCCGGCAGAAACGGGTGCGTGTGCAGGTACAGGCACTCGACGCCCGCCTGCTCGGCCGCCTGGCGCAACGTGGCGAACAACGCCGCGGCCAGCCCATGCCGGCGATACGCCGGCAAGACGAACAGGCGCACCACCTCGACCACGTGCATGCGCTGATACGCAAGCTGGGCAAAGCGATGGTCATAGGGGACATAGCCAATCACCGCCACCAGCCGGCCCTGATCGCGGGCTTCGAGGAACACGCCTTCGCCGTCCAGGTAGGTCTCGGCAAAACGCGCCAAGTCATTGGGCAACGGTGCAGCGGCGAGCAGGGGGAAGAGCTCGCGGCGGGCGCTGTCGACGAAAGCCACGACTTCGTCGATGGCTGCCTGCGGGACGGCTTGGATGATCCAGTTCGGCATGTGGGCAAAGGCTTTGGGAGTGAGGGCAAAGGTTCTACCGCAGCGGGCCGCCCCTGGCAAATTCAGGGGTCGTCGCGGTCTGGCCGACCTCGCTATAATCCGAGGTCTTGACCGCCCACCAGGCCATTCCATGCCCCGCTTCCAGACGTTGCTGCTGCCACTGCTATTGACCGCGGCCCTCGCCGCCTGCGACCAGAAACCCTCTCGCGAAGAACAGATACTGGCGCAACTGCCACTGCAGGACGCCTATGAGCACAACATCGACCGCATGGCGGCGCTGCTGTCACGCCGCTACCCGCAAGTGCCCGAAGCGAGCATCCGGGATGTCCTGCGCAAGCACCTGACGGTCGACGACCAGCGCCAGGACTTGTTCAAGCTCTACAGCGAGAAGAACTTCAGCGACGCCGAATTCGCCAGCATCGTCGAAGCCATGCAGGACCCAGCCAAGGCCCGCGCCATGGAAGACACCGAGGCTGGCAAACGCCTGAGCGAGAAGCTGACCGCCCTGATGCGCGAAACCGCCCGTGACGCGAAGGTACAGGCACTGGTCGAGCAGCGCATGCAAGACGTCGAGAATGAGCTGGATGCACTGGCAAAGGAAAAGTCAGGTTCCTGATCGACGTTACACGCGGCTGCGGCGACAATAGCCCACTACACCTATAAAAAGCAGGGTTACTCCCTTTTCGTACCAGCGAGGTCAGGATTGACACACACCAAGCATGGATTGCGCATGGATCTACGCTCGCTCATTCTGGTGCTTTGCGCCCTGACCGCCTTGGTCATGCTCTGCGCCAGTTATTTCGCCAGCTATCGGGTTCAGCGCCAGTTGCTGATCGACCACGCCCTGGAGGCAAACCGGGTGTACGCAGCAAAACTGGCCTCGATCACCGAGACCTTCATCGCCAGCGCCTTGCGGCAGTTGGCGTTCAGCGCCGGGGTACAAGCCAACCAATTGGCCGATGCCGACGCCCTGCAGGCAGAAACCGATCGCGTGTTGCACCAGGGCATGGCCTTCAACTCGACCTTCGTGGTCGATGCCCAAGGCATCCTGCGGGCCATATCCCCTGCTACATTGCGCCACTACCTGAACACCAAGGTGCAGTCACCCGGTGTTCAGGAGGCCTTGCATGAGCGCAGGGCGCTGGTTTCGACACCCTACCTGTCAGCCGCCAAAAACCTGGTGGTGGCACTGTCGCAACCCATCTTCGATAGCAATGGCCGCTACCTGGGGTACGTCGGCGGCAGCCTGTACCTGCGAGAGCGCAACATCCTCAACAGCCTGCTGGGCGAGCACTTCTACAAGGATGGCTCGTACCTCTATGTGGTCGACCGCAATCGCCGCCTGCTCTATCACCCGGACAGCCAGCGAGTAGGCACGGTGGTGGAAGGCAACGCGCTGATCGATCAACTGGCGACACTGGACAGCGGTACCCGCCAGCTCACCAACAGCCAGGGCGTGCCCATGCTCGCAGGCTTCGCCACGGTGCCGAGCGCTCGCTGGGGGGTGGTGGCGCAGCAACCGCTGGAACAGACCGTGGCACCGCTGAGCCGCCTTGTGCTCAACGTGGTGGGCACCTCCGCGCCGCTGGCATTGGTCGGCAGCCTGGTGCTGTGGTGGCTGGCAATGACCATCGCCCGGCCACTCTGGCAACTGGCGGCCGGGGCCAGGTCGATGGACCGCGCGGGCACCGCCGAGCGCCTGCATCGGGTGCCGGCCTGGTACTTCGAGGCGGCCGAACTCAAACGTGCGCTGCTATTCGGGCTCAACCTGCTGCAAGAGCGCATCGGCCGGCTGAACCGCGATGCCCAGACCGACCCGCTGACCGGGCTGGGCAACCGCCGCAGCCTGGATTTCAGCCTGTCGCTGCTGGAGGCCGAAGGGCGAGCATTTTCGGCCATCGTGCTGGATATCGACCACTTCAAGCGGGTCAATGATGGGCATGGGCATGAGGTCGGCGACCAGGTGCTGCAGCGGCTAGCCGAGCTCATGCGGCGTTGTTGCCGCGAAGGCGACCTGCTGTGTCGCACCGGCGGCGAGGAGTTTCTCATGCTGCTGCCGGGGGCCAGCCTGGAGGTTGCCGCAGCGGTGGCGCAGCGGCTGCGGGTGGCGGTGCAGGATACGCCGGTGGAACCGGTGGGGGCGGTAACCGTGTCGCTGGGCGTGGCGCATTGGCCTGGCCCTGCAGGCAGCGAGCCTGGCGATGCATTGAGCAAGGCAGACCGGGCGCTTTACAGCGCCAAACAGCAGGGGCGCAATCGGGTGTGCGTCGAAGGTTTATAGCGCTGAACCCATACAGCCCGCTCGCCCCATGAGTTGTTACAAGCCTTGTCATAAAACTGTCGTGTTTCAGTCATAGGATTGACCCCAACCTGACATTTTCACTCTTCATGGATGAGCGTCTCATGCGTCGTGTGGTTTTCAATCAGAAAGGTGGCGTGGGCAAATCAAGCATTGCCTGCAACCTGGCGGCCGCCAGTGCCGCTGAAGGCTATCGCACCTTGCTCGTCGACCTCGACCCGCAGGCCAATGCCACCTACTACCTGACCGGGCTGGTCAATGACGCCATCCCCTCGGGCATTGCCGATTTCTTCCGCCAGACGTTGTCCCCCGCCACCGCGCACGGCAAGAAGCACCGCGTGGCCATCACCGAGACCCGCTACAGCAACTTGCACCTGATCACCGCCAGCCCTGACCTTACCGACCTGCAAAGCAAGCTGGAGAGCAAGTTCAAGATCAACAAGCTGCGCAAGCTGCTGGTGGAACTGGCCGAAGACTACGAGCGGATCTATATCGACACGCCACCGGCGCTGAACTTTTACACCTTCAGCGCGCTGGTGGCCGCCGAACGCCTGCTGATCCCGTTCGATTGCGACAGCTTCTCGCGCCAGGCGCTGCATAGCGTCATGGCCGAGGTGGAAGAACTGCGTCAGGACCATAACCCGACGCTGCAGGTGGAAGGGATTGTCGTCAATCAGTTCGCCGGGCGCACTGCACTGCATCAGATCCTGGTCGATCAATTGCGGGGGGAAGGCGTGCCGGTGCTGCCGGTGTACTTGAGCAGCTCTATCAAGATGCGCGAGTCGCATCAGGTGTCGGTGCCGTTGGTGCATCTGGCGCCGCGGCACAAGTTGACGCTGGAATTTGCCGACCTGCTGGATGTGCTGGAGCGGGCGGCTTGAGCGGACCTGGAGCACACCCTACCTCGTTGCTTTAGTAGAGGACTGTGTGGGCAATTGCCTACAGACCCAGCATTTTGGGTGATCAGGGCTACCCGATCACTCATCCGGGTGATAGATTCGCCGCCATGAAAACCACCCGGCAGACCCGCACGCTGACCGCATGGACGCTCTATGCCAGCGTCCTGTTCAGCCTGTTGCTGTGCGGCCTGCACCACGGCCAGATGGGCGGCCTGCGCCTGGCTGGCCTGGAAGGTGGTTTCTGCTCGATCAGCAGTGAGCATGGCCCGGCCATCGACCTGGATCACGCCGGTGGTGACCAGCACATGGCCCAGCTCGACTGCCCGGTATGCTCCTCGTTCGGCCTGGCGGTGCCGCTTGCCCATTCCAGCTGGGCGTTCATGCCCACCCAGGCCGGGGCCAACGCGCCCATCGTCGTGCGCAGCTGGGCACAACCGCCGCCACGCTACCTACGCCCCGCCCTCAACCCCCGCGCCTCCCCCGCTGTGCTTCACGCCGCCATTCTGTTCGCCTGACCTCGACCCGGCGCGCCTCAGTGCGCGCGGGTGGTCAGCCATGACCTTTGCGTGGAAGACACGACAACATGATCCGCAATACCTCCCTGGTGCTCCTCATGGGCACTTGCACATTCGCCTGGGCCGAAACCGCCCCGCTCGAACTCAACGCCACCACCATCGATGGCGAACGCGACACCCCCTCCGGCGTACGACTGGACGAGCCGATCCGCACTGGCTCGCGCCTGGGCCTCACCGCGCGGGAAACCCCCGCGTCGGTCAGCGTCTCGGACCGCCGCCTGATCGAGGCGCGCGACGCCAAGGACAGCCAGGACGTGATCAACGCCATGACTGGCGTCAACGCCTCGGCCAACCCAGGTTACGGCGGCTTCGTCGCCTACCGGGGTTTCACCCAGAACCAGGTTACCCAGCTCTACAACGGCATCAACCTGGGCTACAGCAGTGCCACCCGGCCCGTGGATGCCTGGGTGCTCGACCGGGTCGAGCTGATTGGCGGGCCGTCATCCTTCCTGCACGGCGCAGGTGCCGTGGGCGGCTCGATCAACTACATCACCAAGCTTGCCAGCCGTGACCAGCAGACCCTCGACGGGCGCGTACGCTATGGCAGTTACGATGACTCGGAGGTGGCCTTCGGCATCAATCAGGCACTGGCCAGCAACCCCGCCGATGCCCGCCACTTCATGCGCCTGGATTTCAGCCGGGGCCAGGGCAATGGCTACATCGACCGCAACCAGCGACACAGCGACAGCCTGGCATTCTCGCTGCTGAGCGACCTGGCGCCCAACCTGACCCACACCCTGGCGCTGGAGTATCAGGAAGACCGCGAGGACAGCCCCTACTGGGGCTCGCCGATCCTGCCCGGGCGCAGCACGATGAAAATCGACAAAAGCCGCCGCTTTGAAAACTACAACGTCGCTGACGGTCGCTACGAACAGCGGGTACGCTGGCTGCGCTCGATCCTCGACTACCAGCTCAGCGACAGCACCAGCGTGCAAAATACGCTGTACCACTACAATGCCCAGCGCGACTACCGCAACGTCGAACGCTACAGCTACACCCCTGATGGCAAGGTGCAGCGCAGCAGCCCCTACCTGCAAAGCCACGACCAGAACCTGCTGGGCGATCGCATCGAGTTGCGCCATGACAACACGCTGTTCGGCTTCGCCAGCCAGTGGTCGCTGGGGCTGGAGTACTCGCGCATGCGCCAGACCCTCTACCCGACGTCGAGCAGTTGGAGCGACGTCGTCGACGCCGACCATTTCGACCCCGGCAGTTTCGACGATATCCCAGGGGTAAATGCCGGGCTGACCAAACAGCGCCGCCACGAAGTCACCAACCGCGCGGTGTTCGCCGAAAACCGCCTGCAACTGACCGATCGCCTGGCCTTGCTAACTGCCCTGCGCTACGACTACCTGGACATGCAAGTGACAAACTATGGCGCGGTCTCGCCGACTTCGCCGGCGTTCTTCGAGCGCCGCTGGGAGCCGCTTTCCGGGCGCATCGGCCTGACCTACGCGCTGACCCCCACCGCCAGCGTATACGCCCAGTACAGCAGCTCTGCGGATTTGCCGGCCGGTTCGCTGGCGGCGGCGACCTATTCCAACGTGGGCTTGTTCGACCTGTCCAAAGGCGAGCAATGGGAAGTCGGCAGCAAGTTCGACTTCCTCGACGGCCGCGCCGCCGCCACCCTGGCGCTGTACCAGATCGTGCGCAAGGACTTTGCCGTGCGCGACTCCAACGATGCCAACCTGACGGTGCAGGCCGGCCAGCAGACCTCGCGCGGTGTCGAGCTGTCCGGGCGGTTGCAGGTGACCCCCAAGCTGCTAGCCGAGGCCAACTACGCCTACGTCGATGCGCAGTACGATGCGTTCAACGAAGCAGTCAACGGGGTATTGGTATCGCGCAAGGGCAATGCCCCGGTCAATGTCCCGGCCAACGTCGGCAACCTGTGGCTGACCTACAGCTTCACCCAGGCGTGGTCGGCAGGGGTCGATGGGCGCTACGTGGGCTCGGTCTATGCCGACAACGCCAACACCCTCAAGGCACCGGCCTACACGCTGTTCGGCGCTTTCGCGCGCTACCGGCTGGATGAGTACACCACGGTCACCGGGCGGGTGCGCAACCTGACCGACGAGGTGTATGCCAAGCAGGCCTACAGCAGCCAGTACTACATGGGTGCCCCGCGCACCTTCGAGCTGGCGCTGGATATGCGCTTCTGACCAACCGGCTCTGGCGCGGGGGTTACCTCGCGACAGGGCCGTCAGTGATAAGCTTCCACCTTCATGATCAGCCGGCTCACGAAGACACCCGGCTACCGCTTCAGCAAGGACGTTCACGTGTACAAGACACTGCCCCCCGCGCTTCTCGGCGCGGCCCTGATTACCTTGATTGGGTGCCAATCGTCCCCTTCCGCCGACCGACCGGCAGACGTCGATCCGCAAGCCCTGAAAACGTTCACCGTCAACATGCAGCAAGCCTTGCAGCGGAGCATCGCCCTCGCCCCAACCGGCGAGCAGATGGGCGCCGTAACGCTACAGGTCACCTTCGACCGGCAAAGCGCGCCGGTCGCCTGCAAGGCCGAAAAAGCCCCGTTCAAGTATGGCGCGCTGCTGCCTGCCGATGTAACGCCCACCGACCATCAGGCGCTGGCAAGCCTGGTCGAAGCCCTGTGCTGGAAGACCATCTACCCCGTCGTACCGGCGGCGTTTTACAACGACGATGAAACCGTCGAAGTGCGGGCGCCGATCATCGTCCAGCTGCCTCGCGCGGTTCAGGCCCCCGGCACCGCCCGCTACCGGGCCATTGCCCAACGCGAGTACTTCTGGCAACAACTGCTGCGCGAGCTGCCGGTCACCAGCATCGGCAAGGCCTCGGTGTTCTACCAGGCCAACGCACAAGGCAAGGTCGACGGCTGCCTGGTGCAGCTTTCCCCCAACCCGCTGCGCGAGGACGCCTTTCGCCTGGACGGCAACCTGCAGGCGCAACTCAACAGCCGTTGCATGAAGCTCGACCTGAGCAAGATGCCAGGCTTCAGCAGCAACGAGCAGGGCAAGGCCGAAGGCTACAGCGAAGTCGACTATGCCCCGTGGATGGTTGGTTTGTAGGAGCGGCCTTGCGTCGCGAAAGGGTCGCGCAGCGGCCCCAGGTTGTGTGGCGCAGCAAAAATCGCCGGGGCCGCTGCGCGACCCTTTCGCGACGCAAGGCCGCTCCTACAGAACGGTTGAAACAGGTATCCCGATGTCGCCCTCGACGAAGCACCCGCAGGCGCTCGCCGCTCTACTGGACAGCACAACAATGATGACGCGGCCCGACCGTGTCACGTTCATTCAGGCTGCCAATGGAAACCGGAGAGTATCCGCATGTCCGCACCTCATGAGGTATCCCCCGCCACCCTGCGCCGGGTAATCGCCGCCTCGGCCATCGGCAACTTCGTCGAGTGGTTCGACTTCGCCGTCTATGGCTTTCTCGCAACCCTTATCGCCAGCCAGTTCTTCGCCAGTGAAGATGCCAGCGTGGCCTTGCTCAAGACCTTCGCCGTGTTTGCCGTGGCGTTTGCCCTGCGCCCGCTGGGCGGGATCGTGTTCGGCGCGCTGGGCGACCGCCTTGGGCGCAAGCGCATTCTGTCGCTGACCATCTTGTTGATGGCCGGCTCCACCACCTTGATCGGTTTGCTGCCGACCTATGCCAGCATTGGCCTCGCGGCCCCCGTCCTGCTAACCCTGGCCCGTTGCCTGCAAGGCTTCTCGGCAGGCGGCGAGTACGCCGGTGCCTGTGCCTACCTGATGGAACATGCGCCCAACGACAAGCGCGCGTTCTACGGCAGCTTCGTGCCGGTCTCGACCTTTTCCGCCTTTGCCTGCGCGGCGGTGATCGCCTATGGCCTGGAAGCAAGCCTGACGGCCGAGGCCATGAGCAGCTGGGGCTGGCGCGTGCCCTTCCTGATCGCCGCCCCGCTGGGGTTGGTGGGCCTGTACCTGCGCTGGCGCATGGAGGAAACCCCGGCGTTCCGCGAAGCCGTGGCACAGGGCAAAGAACATGAGCATTCACCGCTCAAGGAGACCCTGCGCAACCATGGCCGGGCCATCCGCAACCTGGGGGCGTTCATCTCGCTGACAGCGCTGTCGTTCTATATGTTCACCACCTACTTTGCCACCTACCTGCAGCTGGTCGGCAACCTGACCCGCGCCCAGTCGCTGCTGGTAACCACCGTGGCCTTGCTGTTCGCCGCCGTCGGCTGCCCGCTGGCTGGGGCGTTTTCCGACCGGGTGGGGCGGCGCAAGACCATTGGCTTTACCTGCCTGTGGGTGATGATCTGCGTGTTCCCTGCGTATTGGCTGGCCAGTTCCGGTTCGCTGTTCGGGGCGCTTCTGGGGGTGATTCTGCTGGCAGTGGGTGCGCTGTGCAGTGGCGTGGTGACCGCGGCATTACTGTCGGAAAGCTTCCCGACGCGAACCCGCTACACCGCCTCGGCGATCACCTACAACGTCGCGTATACGCTGTTTGGCGGCACTGCGCCATTGGTCGCTACCTGGTTGATCGGGCAGACCGGCAGCAGCCTGGCACCGGCATTCTACCTGGTGGTGATTGCACTGGTGGCGCTGGTGGGCGGGTTGGCGCTGCCGGAGACGTCGCGGATTTCTCTGCATGATGAGGCAGGCGTCGACGGCGTGCAGATTACAGCGCGTAGTAACGTTTGAGCTTATGGGGCCGCCTTGCGGCCCCGGCATTCTCAGCCTTCTTGCTCCTCATCGCGCCGATACGCCCACTGGTACAACGCCGGCAGCACCAGTAACGTCAACGCCGTCGACGACAGGATCCCGCCAATCACCACGGTCGCCAGCGGCCGCTGCACTTCTGCTCCGGTCCCGGTCGCCAACGCCATCGGAATGAACCCCAGCGATGCCACCAGCGCGGTCATCAGCACCGGCCGCAAGCGCGTCAGCGCGCCCTCTTCGACCGCCGTGCGCAAAGAACGCCCTTCCTCGCGCAGGCTGCGGATAAAGGCGATCATCACCAGGCCATTGAGCACCGCCACCCCCGACAGGGCGATAAATCCCACCCCGGCCGAAATGGACATCGGGATATCCCGCAGCCACAACGCCAGTACCCCCCCGGTCAAGGCAAACGGGATACCGGTGAACACCAGCAAGCCATCCTTGAGGTTGTTGAACATCATCAGCAGCAGCGCCAGCACCAGCAGCAAGGCCACCGGCACCACCACCTGCAAACGCTCGGCCGCCGACTGCAACTGCTCGAACTGGCCACCCCAGCGCGTCCAGTAACCGGGCGGGATCTGTACCTGCTCGATCAGGGCCTGTTCGGCCTGGCGCACAAACGATCCAAGGTCGCGCCCGCGCACGTTGGCACTGACCACCACCACGCGCTTGCCATCCTCACGGCTGACCTGGTTCGGCCCCAGCTGCAGGTTCAGTGAGGCCACCTGCGACAGCGGGATGAAGCCGATCTGGGCAGCACCGGCTGCGCTGCTGGCCGGTACCGGAATCAACAGGCCGGAAAGCCCGTCGACATCGGTGCGCAAGGCCTCGGACAGCCGCACCACCATGTCGAAACGCCGGTCGCCCTCATACAACGTGCCGGCCGTGCGCCCGCCCACGGCAATGGCGATGGCGTCCTGCACGTCGCCCACGTTCAGGCCATACCGGGCAGCCTTGTCGCGGTCGATGTCAATGGTCAGTACCGGCAAGCCCGTGGTCTGCTCGACCTTCACCTCAGAAGCACCTGGTACGTTCTGCAGGCTGCTGGCGACCTCTGCGGCGGTACGGTTAAGCACGTCCATGTCATCGCCGAAGATCTTCACCGCCACATCACTGCGCACGCCCGAAATCAGTTCGTTGAAGCGCAACTGGATCGGTTGCGACAACTCGTAGTTGCTGCCCGGCACACTGGCGGCGGCGCGCTGCACCTCGGCAATCAATGCTTCACGCGATTTACCCGGGTCAGCCCATTGCGCATGCGGGCGCAACATGACGTAGGCATCGGAGATGTTCGGCGGCATCGGGTCGGAGGCGATTTCGGCGGTACCGGTACGGGCAAACACGCGCTCCACCTCCGGGACCTGGGCAATGATCGCCCGTTCCAGGCGCTGCTGCATGTCCACCGACTGCGTCAGGCTGGTGCCTGGCACACGCAGGGCTTGCAGGGCGAAGTCGCCCTCGCTGAGGCTGGGGATGAACTCGCTGCCCATGCGGCTGGCCATCACCCCGGACAACAGCACCAGCACCGCCGCCGCACTGAACGCCAGCTTGCGGCGGCCCAGTACCCAGCCCAGCACCGGTGCATAGCGCTGGCGCGCGGTGCGCATCACCAGGCCTTCTTCTTCCTTGACCTTGCCGGTCACGAACAGCGCAATTGCTGCGGGCACGAAGGTCACCGAAAGGATCATCGCGCCCAGCAGGGCAATGACCACGGTGAAGGCCATAGGGTGGAACATCTTGCCTTCGACCCCGGTCAGGGCAAAGATCGGCAGGTACACCACCATGATGATCAACTGCCCGTAGATCAGCGGGCGGCGTGCTTCACGGGCGGCGGCGAACACCTCGTGGAAGCGCTCGGCACGGGTCAGCATGCGGCCATGGCGTTGCTGCGCGTGGGCCAGGCGGCGAATGGCGTTTTCGACGATCACTACCGCGCCATCGACGATGATGCCGAAGTCCAGCGCGCCAAGGCTCATGAGGTTGGCGCTGACCTTGTTGCTGAACATGCCGGTGAAGGTGAACAGCATCGACAACGGGATGACCATGGCGGTAATCAGCGCGGCGCGGATGTTGCCCAGGAACAGAAACAACACGGCGATGACCAGGATCGCGCCTTCGATGAGGTTTTTCTTTACCGTGGCGATGGCTTTTTCGACCAGGTTGGTACGGTCATACACGGTGACCGCAACCACCCCCTTGGGCAGGTTGCGGTTGATCTCGACCAATTTGGCCGCAACCGCCTGGGAGACCGTGCGGCTGTTCTCGCCGATCAGCATGAACACCGTGCCCAATACCACCTCCCGGCCATTTTCGGTCGCCGCCCCGGCGCGTAGCTCTTGGCCGAGGCCAACCTGGGCGACATGGCTGACGCGTATGGGGGTGCCATCGACGCTGGAAATAACGATGTTGGCGATGTCTTCGGCGGAGTCCACCTGGCCCGGTGCGCGAATCAGCAACTGCTCGCCATTGCGCTCGATATACCCAGCACCGACGTTGGCATTGTTGCGCTCCAGCGCCGCGATCAGGTCATTGAGGGTGAGTTTGTAGGCGGCCAGGCGCTTGAGCTCGGGCGCGATCAGGTACTGCTTGGCATGGCCACCGATGCTGTTGACCTCGGCCACCCCGGGCACGTTGCGCAACTGCGGCTTGATGATCCAGTCCTGGATGACGCGCAGATCGGTCTGGGTGTAGGGCGTACCGTCGTCCTTGAGCGCGCCCTCCTCGGCCTCGACGGTCCACAGGAAGATCTCCCCCAGTCCGGTGGAAATCGGCCCCATGCCCGCCTCGATGCCCTCGGGCAACTGCTCCCGCGCCACTTGCAGGCGCTCATTGACCAGTTGCCGGGCGAAGAACAGGTCGGTGCCATCAGCGAAGATCACCGTGACCTGGGACAAACCCGAACGTGACAACGAACGGGTCTGCTTCAGGCCAGGCAGGCCGGCCATGGCCGTCTCGATGGCGAAGGTGATGCGCTGCTCGGTCTCAAGCGGCGAGTAGCCGGGCGCGGCGGTATTGATCTGCACCTGGACGTTGGTGATGTCCGGGACTGCATCGATCGGCAGTTGCTGGTAGCTGTGAATACCCACTGCGGCCATCAACAGCACGGCAAGCATCACCACCAGGCGCTGCTCGATGGCGAATTGGATCAGACGTTCGAACATGGGTGCGTTCCCGGTTTCAATGGCTGTGCTCGGCAGAACCTTTGCCAAGCTCCGACTTGAGGACGAAGCTGCCGGCGGTGGCAACCTGGGTGCCTGCCGCCAGCCCGGCGGTGACTTCCACCTGGCCTGCGTCGCGCCGGCCGGTCTGCACCGGGCGCGCTTCGAAGCCTTGCTCGGTGCGGACAAACACCACGGTTTGCGCTTCCCAGGTCTGCAGAGCGCTTTCCGGCACCACCACGGCGGCGCCGGCGCGCTCGACGCTGACCGCGATGTTCACGAACAGCCCAGGGCGCCAGGCGCCATTGGGGTTGGCCAGGGTGGCACGCACGGTGGCGGCGCGGTTCTGCTCACCGAGCAGGCTGCCGACATAGTTGACCTTGCCCTCGACCTCGGCCCCCAGGTCCGGTGCACTGACCGTGACGCTGCGGCCGGTGACCACTCTGTTCAAATCGCGCGGGGCCACGGCGAACGTCGCCCAGACACGGCCGAGGTCGGACAAGGTGAACGCATTGCTGGTCTCGTCGACCACCTCGCCCACGGTCAGGTGCTTTTCCACCACCACCGCATCGAAGGGGGCACGCAGTTCATAGCGGTTACCGGCGCCGGCCGGGCCGACTGCCGCGACCTTCTGCCGGGCGTTTGCCAAGGCGATCTCGGCCTCTTGCAACGCCTGTCGAGCCTGCAGGTAATCTTGTTCGGCACTGATGCGTTCCTGCCACAGCTGTTGTTCGCGCTGGAAGGTCAGGCGCGCCAGCTCCAGGCGGCGCTGCGCGGCCTGTTGTTCGCTGCGCAGGTCGGAAATCTGCTGGCTGGCGATCACCGCCAGTACCTGGCCGCGCTTCACCGCCTGGCCAAGGTCAGCCTGCACCGACTCCACCACGCCAGGTACACGGGGTACGACGTGGGCGGTGCGGTCTTCATCGAAGCGAATTTCACCCGGGAAGTTGATGGCGGTGCCCAGCTCACGGGGGCCGGCCGCCGCCAACTGCACGCCTGCCGCCTCGATCTGGGCGTCGGACAGGTGCAGTTGGCCCGCCTCGTCTTCGTGGTCTTCGCCGGCCTGTTCATCAGCGTGGCCGTGGCTGTCTTCGCCATGCCCGTCGTGTTGGGCTTCGCCGCTGCTGGCCTGGCCGAGGTTGCCGGTCCAGGCCAGGCCACCGAGGCCAAGCACGGCCAAGGCGACAACCAGCATGGCAATCTTGCGTGGGTTATCCATTGTTGCTCCTGCTGTAGGATTTTTTGCGAATCACAAACTGCCTTCGAGGTCGCCATAGACCCGCTCGAGCTGGGCCCGCGCATCGGTCGCCGCGGCCAATGCAGCCAGATACAGCCCGCGCGCCTCGATCAACGTGCGCTGGGCATCGAGCACATCGAGGAAGGCGAACTTGCCCATCTCGAAGCCGCGGGTGGCGGTGTCCACTGCCTGCTGCGCCGAGGGCAGGATGGTGCGGTCGTAGGCCTGCACCTCCTGCATGGCCGTGGCCCACTGGCTGAGGGCGCTGCGGGTTTCACTGCGCAAGCGCAGCTCGACAGCATTGCGCAGGTCACGTGCCTGGTCGGCCCGGCGCGCGGCCACCAGCACGTTGCCCTGGTTGCGGTCGAACAACGGCAGGGGCATGGACAGCCCGACCACATTGACCCGCTCCCTGTCCTCGCGGCTGTACTGGCTGCCAAGGCTGACGGTGAGGTCGGGGATGCGTTGGGCTTTTTCCGAACCCAGCGACGCTTCGCCGCGTTCGACCTGCGCCGCTGCCAGGCGCCACTCGGCGGTTTGCTCGACCTTGTCGAGCAGGGCCTCGGCCGTGGGCGCGGCACCCGGCGACAGCTTGGCGGCCTGCAGGTGGTCGAAGGTCGCCAGCGGGCTACCTGTCAGCCGCGCCAAGGCCTGGTAGGCCACGCTGCGCTGCGAAGCGGCGCGGCCTACCTCAGACTGTGCCTGGGCCAGTTGAACCTGGGCGCGCGTAGCCTCCACCGGCGAAGCCTGGCCGGCCGTAACACGCCCTTGCACCACACGCAGCCCACGCTCGGTCAGCGCCTGCGACTGCTGCGCGAGTTCCAGCGCCGTTTGCGCACGCAGCGCCGTGTGAAAGGCCTGTACCACATCGGCGCGCAAGCCATTGCGCTGTCGCTCCAGCTCAAGCTGGGCGATGGCCTGCCCGGTGGTGGCCACGGCGACGCGCGCCCCGCGCTTGCCACCCAGTTCAAATGGCTGGCTCAGGGTGATGGTGGTAGTGCGGGTATCGCGGCGAGTGTCCTCGGCCTCCCAGGACAGCTCCGGGTTGGGCAGCAAACCCGCCTGGCGCCGCTCGCCCTCGGCGACACCCACTTCACGGCCGGCGGCGGCGAGTTCCGGGTTTTGCGCAAAAGCGGCGGCCAGCGCTTCAGGCAGGCTCAGGCCGGCACTGGCCTGGGCACTGCCGATGGCCGCCAATAGCAGGCTGAGCAAGGCGATCTTGCGGGGGATGGCATGGGTGCGGGGCACGAAACAGGTCCTCGTCGGCGAGCGTTGGCGAGGGACTGTAGGGTGGCGTGCTTATCGGGGTGGTGGCGGCAACATTACAATTCTGTCATCCGAAGAATGCCGGCCATGGCGCAAAACGTCCGGTTATCGCCCACTATCCGGCCGCAGCGGCTCCATGCAATTGACGAAACTAACCAGGTGGTACAAATATAAGCGCAACCAAAAACAACAAAGCGATGCCTGTCATGAAGCCCCTTATTCTTGTGCTGAACGGCCCTAACCTGAACATGCTGGGCACCCGCGAGCCTACCCAGTATGGTCGCGAAACCCTCGCCGACCTCGCCCAGGGCTGCGCCGACAGCGCCCACAACCTGGGCCTGGATATCGAATTTCGCCAGACCAACCACGAGGGCGCACTGATCGACTGGATCCACGCGGCCCGTGGCCGCTGCGCCGGTATCCTGATCAACCCCGGCGCCTGGACCCACACCTCGGTGGCCATCCGCGACGCCCTGGTTGCCAGTGAACTGCCGGTCATCGAGGTGCACCTGTCGAACGTGCACAAACGCGAACCCTTCCGCCACCTGTCGTTCGTCTCGTCGATTGCCGTTGGCGTGATCTGCGGCCTAGGCAGCCATGGCTACCGCCTGGCCCTGAGCCATTTCGCAGACATGCTGCGGGAGCAGGCAGCATGAGCAAACAAGCCATCCTCGCCGGCCTGATCGGCCGTGGCATCCAGCTGTCACGCACCCCGGCGCTGCACGAGCACGAAGGCGACGCTCAGGCGCTGCGCTACCTCTATCGCCTGATCGATGCCGATCAGTTGCAGTTGGACGACAGCGCCCTGCCCGGCCTGCTCGATGCCGCACAGCACACCGGGTTCACCGGGCTCAACATCACCTACCCGTTCAAGCAGGCGATTCTGCCGCTGCTCGACGACCTGTCGGATGAAGCGCGCGGGATCGGCGCGGTGAACACCGTGGTGCTCAAGGACGGCAAGCGGGTTGGCCACAATACCGACTGCCTGGGTTTTGCCGAAGGCATGCGCCGCGGCTTGCCAGATGTGGCACGCCGGCAGGTGGTGCAGATGGGAGCTGGTGGCGCCGGTTCAGCGGTGGCCCATGCCCTGTTGGGTGGCGGCGTGGAACAGCTGGTGCTGTTCGAGGTGGACACTGCGCGGGCGCAAGCACTGGTCGACAACCTCAACGCGCACTTCGGCGCAGGCCGAGCAGTGGTCGGTACAGACTTGAGCGCGGCAGTGGCCGAGGCAGACGGGTTGGTCAATACCACGCCAGTGGGCATGGCCAAGCTGCCGGGGACGCCGTTGCCGGTGGCGCTGCTGCACGCACGTTTATGGGTGGCGGAGATCATCTACTTCCCGCTGGAAACCGAACTGTTGCGGGCAGCGCGAGCGCTGGGCTGCCGTACGCTGGACGGCAGCAACATGGCGGTGTTCCAGGCGGTCAAGGCGTTCGAACTGTTCAGCGGGCGCGAGGCCGATGCGGGGCGGATGCAGGCCCACTTTGCCAGTTTTAGCTGAACCGGCATCGGCACTTTCGCGGGTTTGCCCCGCGAAAGTGCCGGCACAGGCCGATCAAGCCTTTTCATCCAGCAATGCCTGTATCACCTGTTCCTGCGCGCCATAGTCCCCCTCGCCAAAATGCACATGGCGTACCTGCCCTTTGCGGTCGACAAAATAATGCGCCGGCCAGAACTGGTTGCCCCATGCATTCCACACCTGATGGTCGTTGTCCACTGCCACGGGGTAAGCGATCCCCAGCATGGCCACCTTGTCGCGCAAGGTTGCAACATCATGCTCGTAATCGTATTCAGGCGTATGCACGCCCACCACGACCAGGCCCTGGTCGGCGTAGCGCCGTGCCCAGTCATTCACATGCGGCAGGCTGCGCTGGCAGTTGATGCAGTCCCAGGTCCAGAAGTCCACCAGCACCACCTTGCCTTTGAGTGCCGGCGCATCCAGTGGCGGGGAGTTCAGCCACTGGCTGGCGCCCACCAGCGAAGGCATGGCGCCGTAACTGTCGCCTGCATTCAGGTAACCGGCCAGGCCCAGGCTTGTCAGCGCCAGCGCCAGGCCGCCCACCTTCAGCGCCAGGCGCCGATCAATTCTCATGGCAGCCGCCGGTGGCGTAGGAGCGGTATTCCACGCTCTGCTGCTGCCCTTTGGAGTCGAGATAGTCCATGCGGGTGTTGACCAGGCCGCAGGTGTTGGTTTGATCATCCTGCACCGACAAGACTTTCTTCACATCCAGGTGATCACCGTAACGGTACTGCATGACACTGGCATCGTTCATCGGCGCCATGGCGGCCTGGGCGGTCAAGGCGCCGAAGCTGAGCACGGCAAGCAGGCTGGCGCTGGCAATGGATTTGAGGTTCATGGCAACTCTCCTGTGGAACGCTGGGGGTGGGGAGGATTGCTCCCCGGTCGAGAGCCATTACACGTCCGCCAGGTATCCCGTATGTGTCACCTGAGCCTGTGATCTGCTTCCTCCTGTATCTGTACCCGCAGCAGATACACTGCAATACAAAGCCCCGCAGGCAAGCCCGATAACGCTCGGTACACTGCGCCCACACCCTTCCACACAGGTACGCTGCGCATGGAACACGTCGATCACATCCTGATCGTCGACGACGACCGCGAGATCCGCGAACTGGTCGGCAACTACCTGAAGAAGAACGGCCTGCGCACCAGCATCGTCGCCGATGGCCGGCAGATGCGCGCCTTTCTCGAAGCCAACAGCGTCGACCTGATCGTCCTCGACATCATGATGCCCGGCGACGATGGCTTGTTGCTGTGCCGTGAACTGCGCGCCAGCAAGCACCGCAACACGCCGGTGCTGATGCTGACTGCGCGCAACGATGAAACCGACCGCATCATCGGCCTGGAGATGGGCGCCGACGACTACCTGACCAAACCGTTCTCCGCACGCGAACTGCTGGCCCGCATCAATGCCGTGCTGCGCCGCACGCGCATGCTGCCGCCCAACCTGACCATCAGTGAAAGCAGCCGCCTGCTTGCCTTCGGCCCGTGGCGTCTGGACACCACCGCACGCCACCTGCTCGACAGCGAAGATACCCTGGTGGCCCTGAGCGGCGCCGAGTATCGGCTGTTGCGGGTATTCCTCGACCACCCGCAGCGGGTACTCAGCCGCGAACAACTGCTCAACCTGACCCAGGGCCGCGAGGCGGACATCTTCGACCGCTCCATCGACCTGCTGGTCAGCCGCCTGCGCCAGCGCCTGGGGGACGACGCCCGCGAACCTGCCTGCATCAAGACCGTGCGCAGCGAGGGCTATGTGTTCTCACTGCCGGTGCAACTGCTCGAGTCGCCCTCATGAAATGGCCACGTACCCTGGCCTCGCGCCTGGCGCTGATCTTCTTCACGGGCCTGGTGCTGGCCTATGGGCTTTCGTTCGGCCTGCAAGCCTATGAACGCTACATCAGCAGCCGTTCGATGATGCTCAGCAACCTGGAGCAGGACGTCGCCACGTCGGTGGCCATCCTCGACCGCCTGCCCGCAGCCGAACGCGCTGCCTGGCTGCCACGCCTGGAACGGCGCACCTACCGCTACCACCTTGACCAGGGCCTGCAAGGCCAGGCGATGCCGACCAGCGACCCGCCCATGGCCGCCGAGTCGATCGTCAAGGCCATCGGCGACGACTATCGCCTTACGTTCCAGGAGATCCCTGGCCCGAATGCGCACTTTCAGGTGCACTTGACCCTGGCCGACGGCGCACCCCTGACCCTCGACGTCACCCCGGCAAGCGTACCGGTGGCCCGCTGGCTGCCTGTGGTGCTGCTGATCCAGCTGGCCTTGCTGTTGCTGTGCACCTGGCTGGCAGTGCGCCTGGCCATCGGCCCGCTCACCCGCCTGTCGCAGGCGGTGGACAACCTCGACCCGGACAAGCCCGGTGTACAACTGGACGAAAGCGGCCCACGCGAAGTGAAGTACGCCGCCGTCGCCTTCAATGCCTTGCAAGCGCGCATCGCGGCCTACCTCAAGGAGCGCATGCAGCTGCTGGCAGCGATTTCCCACGACCTGCAAACCCCCATCACCCGCATGAAGCTGCGCGTCGAAGTGATGGACGAGGGGGTCGAGAAAGACAAGCTGTGGCATGACCTGAGTGCCATGGAGCACCTGGTACGCGAAGGTGTGGCGTATGCCCGCAGCATGGACATCAACACCGAGGCCCCGTGCCGGATCAACCTCGGCGCGTTCCTCGACAGCCTGGTGTTCGATTACCAGGACAGCGGCGCCCAGGTCGAACGCCACGGCAACGCCGATGGCCTGTTGGAAACCCGCCCGCATGCACTGCGCAGGGTGCTGGTCAACCTGGTGGACAATGCCCTCAAGTTCGCTGGCAAAGCACAACTGGAGATCAGCCGTGAACAGGGCTGCACCCGAATTCGGGTACTCGATGACGGCCCCGGTATCCCGGACGATGAGCTCAATGAGGTGCTCAAGCCCTTTTACCGGGTAGAAAGCTCGCGCAACCGCAGTACCGGGGGCACAGGGCTGGGGTTGGCGATTGCTCAGCAATTGACCCAGGCCATGGGCGGGCGCTTGACCCTGAGCAATCGCCAAGGCGGCGGACTGTGTGCAGAAATCGAGCTGCGGTGAGTTCGGGCCCTACTCGTGGCTTACACAACCGATAGCTACAGTCCGATACACACTGACGCATCCACCGACACACTGCCGATACGCCACCGCTACACACTCCTGGCCACACAATGGCACACCAGGAGTTACAGCGATGAAACCGCTAAGCATGACGGCAATCACCCACGCGTTCACCCGTATCGACCGTATCGGCAGCTGGAGCGCCGACCTGCCCCTGCGGCTGTTTCTGGCCTGGGAGTTCTTCGAGTCTGGCTGGGAGAAATTCACCGGCTACAACTGGTTCGGTCACCTGCAGTCGAACTTGCCGTTTCCCTTCAGCGCACTGCCGGCAGAACTGAACTGGCAACTCTCGATGTGGGCCGAATTAGTGCTGCCTGTGCTTCTGCTGCTTGGCCTGGGTACGCGGCTGGCCTCGGCCGGGCTCATGGTCGTTACTGTGGTGGCCATCGCGGCGGTGCACTGGCCGGCACAGTGGTCGGGCCTTGGGGAGCTGGCACAGGGGTATGCGATCACCGACCAGGGCTTTGGCAACTTCAAGTTGCCAGTGATCTACTTGGTGGCATTGCTGCCACTGCTGCTCCAGGGCGCCGGCCGTCTGAGCCTTGACCATTGGCTCCGGGCACGGCTCGCGGCCAGAGGCTGAATAGCAATGAAATGATTATTCAGGATAGGTTGGTAACCCCAACCCTATCCCCTGCCTGCCTCAGCCTGCCCCGACAACCGTACCGATAACAACCCCTTGCGCGCGCAAGCTTTCCAGCAGTGCCAAGCCCTGCCCCTGGTCCGCTGCCAGTGCTTGCAGGCGCTCCCGCCCCGTGCCCCCCACCTCGGCCAGCAAGCGATAGGCCATGGGCGCCAGACGGGCGAAGCGCACCTGCAACCCGACATCTCGGTAGACCAGCAGCAACGTGGGCGCCTCAGGCGCCGCCTGCGGCTGATAGCCAGGGCCGATATGCTCGACAGGCCAACGGTAAGCCAACACCCTGGCCATGCACGACAGCAGCGGCTCGCCCTGCAGCAGGTCACCCTGCGGATCATGCGCCGGGTCCTGGGCATCGCTCAGGTACAGCTGGGCTTCGACCCACTCGTAGTGGGCGAGCTCCAGCTGCCACGGAGCATCGAGCTCGACACCCTGGAGGTAGTCGATGAACGTCTCGGCGATTTCGGTGAACAAAGGTGTCTGGCTGCGGTAGTTGGCATAAAAATCACGCACCCGGGCATGCCAGTGCGGCTCGCCCAGGGTTTGCCGCATCACCGGGAAGCTGCCGGCCAACAGACCCTCGATGGTGTCATAGAACAGTTCACGGTAAACCTTCAAGCGGCGCGCTTCGATGCCAGGCGGTGGGGCATGCCGGGCCGGATCGCGCAAATGCCGCGCCAGTGTGTACTGCTGTTCACGCAACACTTCGCGCATGCGCCACCTCCTGCTGCACAGCACGCATGCGGGCGAGTTCGTCGAGCAGTTCGACCAATGGCGGGTAATTGAAGTCACGCTCAAGCACCGTCGGCTTGGCACCGAAACACTTGCAGGCCATCGCGAACAACGACCACACATCTTCTTTTACCGGTGCTCCGTGGGTATCGACCTTGAGGTCGGGGGCCTCATCGTAGTGACCCGCCACATGCATGCCGATGACCCTCGCCTGTGGCAACCCCTGAAGGAACGCCTGCGCATCGTAAGCATGGTTGCACGCGTTGACGAACACGTTGTTGACGTCCAGCAGCAGGTCGCAATCAGCCTCGTCGAGCACCGCACGGATGAAATCCAACTCGCTCATCGCCTGGTAAGGCGCTGCGTAGTAGCTGATGTTTTCCACGGCGATGCGCCGCTGCAGGTGGTCCTGGGCCTGTCGGATCCTGGCGGCAACGTGATGTACCGCCTCTTCGGTGAAAGGCATCGGCAGCAGGTCATAAAGGTGGCCGTCATCGCTGCAGTAACTCAAGTGTTCGCTGTACAGGCGTACCTGGTAGCGATCGAGGAAGTCACGGGTCTGGTCCAGAAAGCTTCGATCAAGCGGCAGGCTGCCGCCAAGGGACAGGGACAGGCCATGGCAGGCCAGGGCAAAGCGTTCGGTCAGTTGCGCCAAGCCTCGGCCATAGGCACCGCCGACAGCGATCCAGTTTTCCGGCGCACATTCGAGAAAGTCCACTGCGCCCTCTTCAAGGGTCAACAACTCGGGCATCAGGCCACGGCGCAGGCCAAGGCCTGTAAACAAGCGAGAGGTAGTCATCGATAAGTCTCCGCAACATGCACAACGCCCCACCTGACCAGCAGGCGGGGCGTTGTGGCATTTCAAAGATTGAAGTCAGGACTTACCGGTCACCTTGGCATCACCCGCCTTGCCAGCGGCGCCACATTTACCTTCACCGCATTTACCTTCGCCCTCGCTGGCCTTCTTGTCGCCACCGCATTTGCCTTCACCTTGGCTGGCCTTGTTGCTGCCCCCGCACTTGCCTTCGCCACATTTGCCCTCGCCGGCAACCTTAGCCGAAGCCAGTTGATAACCCTGGGACAGGGGCTCGATAGCGAACGCGCTGCTGCCAAAGGCCATGCTGCCGAGCAGTGCGGCGCCGAGCAGGCCGAGGGTGTTCCGTGCATGAGTCATGGTGTTGCTCCACTGTGGTTGGGGTGTGGAGCCATTAGGCCGCGTGGGTGTGTCGGGGATGTATCGCCGATGTCCGAATTTTGTACAGAAATGGGTCTGCAGCCGTGCAGGATACAGTGCGATACAGAGCGCCCGCCCCTGCGGCCAGGGAGCGGGCGAAGGCGATCAGTCCTCCAGCGGTTTGGGCGGTGCAGCTGGCTTGGCCGGCTTGACCGGTTTGGCCGGTTTGCTGTCCTTGCCCTTGGCTTCAGGCGCTGCCGCGACAGGCTCCGGCGCCGTCACGGCCTTCTCGCTCGCCGGCAGTTCATCGACCGCCTTGAGGATGGCCTGCGGGTCGATCGGCTCGCCGGTCGCGTCATCCTTGAGCATGTGCCGTTCACCGTCCTTGCCCACCAGGATCACCTTGGTACCCGCGCTCGCGCCGAGCTTGAGCTCGCGGATCAGGGCCATGGTGGTCTGCTGCTCGAGGTTCTTGTCCTCGCGCTTGCCCACCATTTTGGCCACGCTGTACAGCACCAGGCTGCGCTCCTTGAAGGCCGCCTGAATGGCAGGGTCTTCCAGTGCTTTATTCAACCCGCGCAGTGTCGGGTCGGCTGTACTGGGGGCGATGATCACCAAAGGCCGTGCCTTGCCCAACTCCTTGGCCAAAGGCGCGTCGCTGTCTGCGGCGAACAGTGGGCTGGTGACGGCGAGCAAGGTGGCGAGGGTCAGTGACCGAACGAGCATACACATCTCCTTAATATCTCGATAAACCAATGACTGCAGATCACGGAGAAAAATCCGACCTGGAGCCTAAACCACTTCAAACACCCGGTGTGTCAGGGAAAAGTAACGGGCAATTTCCAGCCATGCGTCAGAACAGGATGACGGCCTTTACCGAACACGCCGCCCTGTCACTGAGCATAGCCCAAAGCCGCTGCAGAGACGGCTGTGCCCTGCCAGTCGGGGCCATTACACATCGATACCCGCATCCGTGGGCCCGGCTTCGAGTGCCGCCAGCGTCATGTCGAGCATCAGCCCCCGCCGTGCTGCGCGCTGTTCGCCAAGAATGGCATCGGACTGTGCCTGTCTGGTCTCGTCGGTCAGCGCCTCATCATCGAGTACGCTGTCGAGCCGGCGCCGGAACGGCCTGTCGACTTGCGCGAAACGTTCCGGGTGAGTGCGTTCCAGGTGCGCCTGCCAGAAGGTTCGGTCCACCAGCGAACGGGCGACCTGCTCTTGCGTCTCGGCCCCAAGCACTTGCGCTTCGACCCGTGCAAGGTGCGCTTCAGTCACCCCTGCCAGTGGCCGAAAACTCATGTCTCCCACTTGAATGGGCAAGCCCAGACGATCACGCAATCCAAGGCGATAGGCGAGCCCCACCTCGCTTTCATCCGGGTTGCCACCGCGATCAAGAATGTCGCGCACGGCAAGGCGGTCGACTTCATCCAGACGCCACAAACGCCGCCCCAACGCCAGCAAGGCATGCTCCGTATTACCTTGCGCATCCGCACGGGCTTGCCACACCAGCACATTCAACTCAAGGTTGCTGAGGCACCAGGTAGCGCCATCCTGACAACCCCACTCGTCGTTGGCGATGTCCAACAATGCCTGACGCAGAGCTGGCTCCTTGGACATCGCCTGCAGCACAGCCAGTACCCGCTGCGAGAGTGCCTGGGGATTGATGTGAAAATCCGCAGACTGCAGCAACTGCTGCAGCACGCGAAAGAAACGCTCTGCAGGCTCGCCTACATCCACCGCCTCCCATGCAGCGATCAGCAGGCCACGGTGCTGCGGACCGATAGCATCCCCCCAAACCTCCCGGCTACGGACAAACTGTTCTCGCAGCAAGGCCTCGTCCAGCGGCACGAGAGGTGCCATGAACGAAGCCTGCAGACGCACCAGCTCGTCGCTTTCCAGCGGATTGCCGGCCAACCGGGTGCGCCGCCGAACCCCGGGCGGCAGTTGATAGAACCAGTGGGGGATCTGGGTAATGCGGTTTTCACGCATATCCATGAGAACCAGGTTTGAACGGCTGGCCATACCATGGGGAAAATGCGTCAGGCCAGTGTTGCGCAAGTTCAACCAGCGCAGCCTAGTCAACCCACTCAGGGTAAAAGTGCGCCCCAATGGGTTGTGGGACAGGTCGATGTACTCCAAGTTTGTGGCGCTTGCCAAGGTAGCCGCCTGGCTGGTGCTCAACACGATTCGGTTGTTGGTCAGGGTAAGCTGACGCAAGTACGGTAGCTGCAACAAGGGCTGCGGCAATTGAGTCAGGAGGTTCCCGCCCAGGTCCAGCATCCTCAGGTGCGAGAAGGCGAGCAGGAAACTCGCGGGAACGTCCCGAAGTTCCAAGCGCAGCAGGGACAGATCGGAAACATGAGCGAAGCTGACCTGGGCCGGTATTTCCGGCAGCCCTTCAGGGTTCATGTTGTACAAGACCATGCGATAGTTGTGGTCGGTGTTGAGGTGGGTTTGCCCGGCGTCGGTGGTGCGCTGCCAACAATCGATCAGCGTGTCGCGCAAGCAGGCCCGGTCCTCCCTGGTTTCACCTACGGCCTCCCCAACCCATGCGTCCAGGCTGTTGCGCAGCACCCTGTACTCTGTGCGCAGCGCGGCCAGTACCGCATCCAGCTGTCGACCCGAGCGCCGCACATTGTCGGCCCATGCCGCCACCTGCTCATCACTGAACGACGGAAACAGGTCACGCACCGTCGCCCCCAGCGCCCGCTCGGGCCGTCCAGGGCCACCCGAGTTGCTGCCGCCCAAGGGGTAGCCCAAACGGCCATCAGCCAAACGCTGCGGTAGCCGGAAAAAGCCCAGGCGCTGTACACCCAGCAGGCCTTCGACTTCGGCGTGCCGTCGCATGGCCTCACGCGCCAGCGTGACCCTCAGGTTATGGGCGAAAGGCTCGTTCACCTGCATGGCCGCGCGCTGATGCGGTGCATAGGCAGCAGTCATCACCTCGAACAACTCGCCGGTCTGACCTTGCGGTACGCCTTGCGAATCGAGCAATTGGAAGGCGCCATGCTGGTGCAAGAGATCGAAACCGTGGGTGCCCTCCTCAACCGATGACAGCAGTGGCCCACCGCGCTGGCCTTCGAAAAGACGCCAGCGTACACCTTGGCCAGCGCCAGGCAGGTACTTGAGCAACCCCAGTACCACTCGTGCCAGGTCGGCGTTCTGTGGGGTATCCAGGGTCAACGCTTCAAGCACTCGAACCCTGCGGATGTCCGAGACACTGCGCCTGGCCGCTTCGGCCAGGTTCAATGGCACGCGACCGCTTTGCATCAACCGCCGCCGATCATCCCCGTTGGCCGCCGCCAGCAGCGCTCGTGCGGCACGCGAATGCAGCCCCGGAAACACCTTGCGCAGCAAGACAGAACCGGGCGTGTCGCTGGGCTGCACGGCCTCATACAACTGCCCCAGCAAGTGCCTGCGCTGGGCCCATGCCAGTTCGGCCAACGCCTGGTCTGACGCACCGGAGGCACCTTGCAGGCGCCGGGCATGCTGGAGCACGGTGAAATCCTCAACCTGCTCACCCGCACGCAGATGGCTGACCACCTGGCGGATCCGCCAGTCAAGCCTTGAGCGCTCGGCGCTGTCGAGCATCCCAGGCTCCGGCGCACGCCCGTAAATATGCAGCGCCCGCAGGTGATCGGCGTTGAGCTCATGAAAGCCCAGCACCTGGTCGATCTGCTCGTCACTCATGCTGTCCAGCGGTGCGCCAAGACGGCGGAACATGCGGTAGGTGTCGTCCCATTGCGCGGGCTGCTCGGTCCATACCCGCCAGGCGCCAGCGCCGTTGTGGCGTAGCGCAGGCCCGTTGCCACCGCGTGGGCGAAGTTGCCATTGGCCATCGCCAGCCGACTCGACCACAGGGTAGTGATGCCCGTCCATTTCGACCCAGGCCTGGCCACCGTAGCGCCGAATACCCAAGGCATCCTGGGCCGCCGCACTGCTCGGCGCGATGCTGCGATACGCTGCCAGGTCCTGCTGCCAGAGCTTGGTGCTACCGTCCTCAAGCCGCGCAGGCACCATCGCATCGACCACCGCCGAGCGTGCCCACAGCCGCTTGGTCAGCGAGACGCCCGCCGCCGTGGCCGCGACAATTGCAAGGTCGGTGGCGACGTGGGTCAGGTGATCAAGTGCCTGTTGGGTGTCACCGTCATGCAGGGCCTCGATAGCGTGGTAGACCTCGCCCAGCAACTCCCATACGGTCACCGCGAGCACGACCAGCCCCAAGCCCGGTGCAAAGAACGACGCCAGGTTGAGCAGCGCCCACCCTTCTGCGGCCAGCCGTTCGTCATGGGCACGCTGAAGCTCGCGATCAAGCCGAGCCACCGGCACCGCGATCATCGCTGCGTCCTCCTTGATCTGGCGGATGCGCGCCTGCGCCAGGCTGTTGAACAGCGGTGACGGATACGCCTGCAAATACGGTTTCAGGTCAAAACTGGCCCAGTCTGGAAGGTCGTCAAAAGCCGGCACTACCCTGGCGAAAAACGCCTGGCTGTCGCGCCTGAGTACGAAACGGCTGAAGAACCGTTGATACGTCTTGAGGCGCAGGCGATGGCCCAGCGCGCGGTTAAGGTCATCGAGGCTGTCGAATGCACTCCAGGCCGCCACCGGGTCACCCGGCACATGCATCAACAACCGCCGAGTAGTGTTGAACAGGGGCCCTTGATCGATCACTTCGAGCACCACGACCTGCTCAATGGCGCACCCGAGCAGCCTCAGTTGCCTGGCCACCACCAGGTCACCTGCCAGGCGCAACAGCTTGCCCTCAAGGCACATGCTCACCAACAGTTTCAGGTCGCTGGCATCGAGCACCTCTTCTTGCCTGGCCTTGTACCCATCCACCAACATGGCATAGCGGATTGCATCGACCAGCAGCGACTCGATGCGTTTGGGGTTATCGTCGGGCTTGAGGATGGCATCCAGATGACGCTGATAGCCCTCGCCCAGGTCCAGCTCGCGGCACAGTGCGGCAAAGGCGATGGCGGTGGGGAGGTTGTGGGTGCCTGCACGCGGTACCAGCAGCCGGTTGCCGACAGGCTGGCCGCCCGTGCTGGCCTGTTCGGCAGTGAAGTTACGCAGTACCACCTCGAGCAATGGTTTTTCTTCGTACACCACCTTGGTGAGGTGTGCCCCAACGGGTTGAGCGTTGATTACCGGCTCACGGCGCCCTTCGAGAAACGTCAGCCGGCGTGGATTGCTCGTGACGCCATAGCGCTCGGTGAGCGCGTTCTGCAGCGCTGATTCGACGAAATGATCGATCCCGTCGATGCGCGCCAGCAGCGCGCCCAGTTGCTGACGGCACTCAAGGCTCTTGGCCAGTGCGCGACTGATCTCCGGCAGCTGCTCAACCGGCGCCTGGCGCAGCCAGCGGGGCAAGCGCTGGCCGATGATGTCATCCTGAAACGCCTCGCTGTCGCGCTGCAGCGTGTCCAGATGCGGCAAGCCTGACTCGACATCATTGCCTACGGTAGTGCCCATGCTCAAAGCCTCCTGTTCAGTGAAGAGGCCAGCCTAGGCAGAAGAGGTTGGTCGAGGCGTTAGATAGCTAATGCCCGCACTTAGAACAACGCTAACTGGCTGCCCGTCAACGCCGCGAAATCATCACCGACAAAGGGCAGGATGGCATCGGCCACCGGCTGCAGTTGGCGGCTCAGGTAGTGCTCGTAGTCGATGGGCGCCTGCAGGTTCTCCAAGGGTTCAGGGCCGGCAGTGGTGATCAGGTAGCTGATCCAGCCACCGTTCTGGTACTGCCGTGGACGGCCGAGGCGGCTGTTGTACGCGTCGGCCAGGCGCGCCGCACGCACGTGCGGCGGTACGTTTCGCTGGTAGTCGGCCAGCGGGCGGCGCAAGCGCTTGCGGTAGACCATCAGCTCATCCAGTTCACCGGCCAGGGTCTGTTGCACGTACTGGCGCACGTAGTCGCGGTACGGTTGGCCGCGAAAGATACGCCCGTACAGCGCCTGCTGGAACTCCCGCGCCAGCGGCGACCAGTCGGTGCGCACCGACTCCAGGCCCTTGTACACCATCTGTTCACTGCCGTCGGCGCGCTGTACCAGGCCGGCGTAACGCTTTTTGCTGCCCTCTTCGGTGCCGCGAATGGTGGGCATCAGGAAGCGTCGGTAATGGGTTTCGAACTGCAACTCCAGGGCGCTGTCCAGCCCCATCGAATCGTGCAGGTGCTGGCGCCACCACAGGTTCACTTCTGCCACCAACTCACGGCCGATGCGCGCGGCGGCGTCTTCGTCATGGGCGCCCTTGAGCCAGACGAAGGTGGAGTCGGTATCGCCGTAGATCACATCAAAACCACGCGCTTCGATCAATTCACGGGTCTGGCGCATGATCTGGTGGCCGCGCAGGGTGATCGACGACGCCAGGCGCGGGTCAAAGAAGCGGCAGCCGCTGGAACCCAGTACACCGTAGAAGGCATTCATGATGATTTTCAGTGCCTGCGACAGCGGCGCGTTACCCGCGCGCTTGGCCGCCTCCCTGCCCTGCCACACACGCTCGACGATGGCTGGCAGGCAGTGCCGGCTACGGGAGAAGCGAGCGCCGCGAAAGCCGGCCACCGAGTGCTGATCATCGGGCTGGCGCAGGCCTTCGGCCAGGCCGACCGGGTCGATCAGAAAGGTGCGGATGATCGAGGGGTACAGGCTTTTGTAGTCCAGCACCAGCACCGAATCGTAGAGACCAGGGCGTGAGTCCATCACGAAGCCACCGGGGCTGGCCTCGTCGGGGCGGCTGCCGAGGTTGGGCGCGACAAAGCCCAGGCGGTGCATCTGAGGCATGTACAAATGGCAGAACGCCGCCACCGAGCCACCGCTTCGGTCCACGGCCAACCCCGTGACGCTGGCACGCTCAAGCAGGAATTCGAGTAGGCGGGTATGGGCGAAGATGCGGGTGACCAGTTCGCAGTCCTTGAGGTTGTAGCGTGCCAGCGACGGTTTGTCCTCGGCGAACATGCGGTTGATTTCGTCCATGCGCTGATAAGGCGTGCTGATGGCCTTGCCCTCGCCCAGCAGCGTTTGCGCCACGTTTTCCAGGCTGAACGAAGGGAAGCTCCAGGTGGCCGAACGCAAGGCTTCGATACCGTCGATCAGCAGCCGCCCGGGGGCATCGGCGAATACGTGACCGCCGCTGGCGTGAGCGCGCAGGGTCATGGGCGCGCCGTTGCGCCCCAGGGCCAAAGGCACCTGCAATTGCTTGGCGTGTTCGTGCAACAGGCGCAGGTCGAACTGCACCAGGTTCCAGCCGATGATCGCATCCGGATCGTGCCGGGCCATCCATTGGTTGAGGCACGCGAGCAGCGCGGCAGGGTCGTCGCAGTAATGCAGGTCGAAGTCCACGGCGCTGCTGTCGCCGTTTGCCGGGCCAAGCATGTACACCTGGCGCTGGCCGCAGCCTTCGAGGGCAATACTGTAGAGCTCACCGCGCTGGCTGGTTTCGATATCCAGCGACACCAGGCGCAGTGGCGGGCGATAGTCCGGCAGGGGCTTGAGCTGGGCATCGCAGAGCACGCCGTGGCCGTCGGGTTGGCCGGTGAACTGCACGGGGGCGGTAATGAAGCGCTCCATGAGATAGCGCTCGGGTGGGCGGATGTCCGCCTCGTACACCTCAACGCCGGCGTTGCGCAGGCGTTGCTCCACCTGCATCAACTGGCGATGCTGGCGGCAGTACAGGCCCAGCACCGGGCGCTGATCGAAGTCACGCAGTTGCAAGGGTTTGAGCTCGACGCCCGGCTCGTTGGCCAACAGCACGCGAGCATGCTCGGCTTGCGCCTGGGGGAGGAACGCCACCGACACCTGCGGCGCCAGGCGCAATTGCCGCGGCCCCTGGTCGGTAGCCAGCCAGAACTCCACGCACGTGCCTTCGGGTGTGTCATGCCAATGCCGGGTCAGGACAAAGCCCTGCTGCAAATCCACCGCGTCGACCTCTGGTTGTCTGTTGTGCCTGAAGTGACGATTCTACCCTTTGCAGGGCAGCCTGTGGCTTTGCATGTCTTGCCGGGGCAACTCAGCGCTGTTTTCAGCGGGAGCCGGCGACGAACCCGCTACGCCGCCCTGCCCACGCCAGCAGCCACGCCAAGCCGATCAACAGCAACGCCACTGGCGCAAACCACGCGACACCGGCCCCGGTCAGCAGCAAACCGCCAATAATCCCCCCCAACGCAATCGCACTGTTCCACACCGTCACCAGCATCGACTGCGCCACATCACCGCCCTCGCCCGCCGCATCCGCACAGGCCGTCTGCAACAGCGTTGGCGCGCCGCCGTACGTCACGCCCCACAGCGCAATGCTCAGGTACATCGCCCACGAAGACGCCTGCCCCAGCACCAGCGTGGCCACGGCAAACCCGGCGAGGCTCAGCAGTACCAGCTTGCGCAGATGCCGATCGACCAACAACCCGACCAGCCCGATGCCCGCCAGCGCCGATAGGCCGAACACCATCAACACCTGGCCAATCTCGGCGGCCATCCCCGCCGCCGCCAACAGCGGCACGATGTAGGTATAGAGGATGTTGTGGCCCAGGACCCAGGTCAGGATCACCAGCAGCACCAGCGCCACGCCCGGTGTGCGCAACACCTGCAACGCCGCAGGGCGCTTGCCGGCGGCCTGCCCCGGGTAATCCGGAACCGCGCGCAATACCCAGACCACCAGCAACAGCGCCACCAGGGTGACCACGACGAAGGTCGCACGCCACCCCAGCATTGCCCCAAGCCAGGTACCAATAGGCACCCCCAGGGACAACGCTATCGGCTGCCCAAGCATGGCCACGGCCATCGCCCGCCCCTGCAAGGCCACCGGTACCATGCGCCGGGCATGGCCGGCGATCAGCCCCCAGGCCAGGCCGGCAGCGGCACCGGTGAAAAAGCGCAGCACCAGGGTAAGAGCGTTGGACGACGACAACACCGTCAAGCCGTTGAACAGCACAAAGCCGCCGATCGCCAGCAGCAAAGCGCGACGGCGATACCAGCCCTGCGTCAGGGTCACCAAGGGAATGGCAGTCAACAACGATCCGAGTGCGTAGGCCGTAACCCATTGCCCGGCCATGGCCTGGCTGATGTGCATGCCATCGGCGATCTGGTCCAGCAAACCGGCAGGCAGGGTTTCGCTGAGGATGGCGATAAAGCCGGTCATAGCCAGCGCCAGCAGGCCACTCAGGGGCAGGCGCTCGGCGCGCTCAACCAATGGCGGTGCGCAAGATATCTGGGACATTGCAGGGTGCCTTGAAGTGGAAATCGAGGGCGACAGTGTGCACGGCGGCGGCATTACGGAAAAAGACGGTTACAATGCCGCTCACCCCGGACATCAATGTCCGCAATCAGGAACATGTCATGGACAGCCTCAGCGGCTTCGTGGTCTTCAACCGAGTTGCCGAAACCCGCAGCTTCGTCGCTGCCGGTCAGTCACTGGGCATCACTGCCTCGGCCGTGGGCAAGCGCGTGGCACGGCTGGAAAGTCGCCTGGGTGTGCGCCTGTTCCATCGCAGCACGCGCAGCATCACCCTGACCGCCGAAGGCACGCTGTTTCTGGAGCGCAGCCGGCGCATCCTGGCGGAAATCGAAGCGACCGAGCAGGCGCTGTCCCAGGCCAGCGAAACCCCGCGCGGCCGCCTGCGCGTGAGCCTGCCCCAGGTCACCGGGCTGGTGATGCCGGCGTTGGCCGAGTTCATGGCGCTGTACCCCCAGGTTGAGCTGGACCTGGAGTTCACCGACCGCATGGTGGATATCGTCGGAGAGGGTTTCGATGTGGTCATGCGTGGTGGCCAGCCGCTGGACTCACGCCTCAATGCCAAATTCCTCGGCCACTTCCAGCACCGCCTGGTGGCATCACCCGAATACTTGCGCGAGCGCGGCACGCCCAGCCACCCGCGTGACTTGAGCACACACACCTGCCTACACTACCGCTTCCCCAGCAACGGCAAGCTGGAGGTCTGGCCGCTGCGCCAGGAGCACCCCGACCAGGGCTATGACATCCCCATTTCGATGGTGTGCAACCACGTCGAGACGCGCATCTGCTTTGCCCTAAACCACCGCGGCATCACCTGCCTGCCAGACTTCAGCGTGCGCCGCGAATTGGCCGCAGGCACACTGGTGAGCGTGCTCGAGAGTTTCATGGAACGGCGTGGCAGCTTCTACCTGCTGTGGCCGTCGGGGCGCCACGTGCCGCCCAAGCTGCGAGTGTTCATCGACTTCATGCTCGAACGGGTATTGCCTGGCGGCCCTCAGCCATACAAGTAGTTGATGTCCTTGTAGGCCAGCGGCGGTACCTGGCCGAACAGGAAATCACGCAGCTTGTGCATCTGCCGGGCCTTGGGGCTGGATTTGAGCCAGGTCATGTAATAGCCGTCGCCCGTGGCTACCGCGTACTTGAACGGTGTGACCAGGCGGCCTGCCGAAAGATCGGTCGTGGCCAGCACCAGGTCCACCACCGAGATGCCCAACCCTTGCTGAGCCGCCGAGATGCCCTGGTCGAGGGTGTCGAACACCTGCCCCTGGTCGATGCTGATGTCCAGCGCATCCATGCGCGCCAGCCAACGCCGCCAATCGCGCCGGTCTGGGGACGGGTGAAGGAACTCGCATTGGCGCAGGTCGCCCAGGTCGGGCTGCGGTTGTGCCATGTAGTCGGGGTGGCAGACCGGGATCAGCCATTCATCGAACAGTTTGAAGCTCTCGACGTCGGCGGGGAAACGCCCGTTGGCCAGCAGGATGGCGCAGTCGTAGGGTTCGGAATAGAAATCCACGCTGTCGATGTCCATCCACACGCTCGACAGTTGCACGCTGCAGCTGTCGTCGTTCTTCTTGAACCCGTCCAGTGCCCTGAGCAGCCAGCGCATGGTAAGCGTGGACGGGGCCTTGAGGCGCAGGCCGTAGCGGTCCTGGCGCAGCAACGCGCAGGCATTCTCGATGATCTTGAAGCCGACCTTGAGCTCCTGGGACAACAGGCGACCGTGCTCGGTCAGGCTCAGTTTCGGGCCACGGCGCTCGAACAGGTCGCAGCCGAACATGGCCTCGAGGGTCTTGATGTGGTGGCTGACTGCCCCTTGGGTCAGTGCCAGCTCCTCCGCCGCACGGGTAAAGGAGCCATAACGAGAGGCCACCTCGAAAGCACGCAAGGCGTGCAGAGCCTGAATCCGTTCCGACATGGCGACGTCCGAAGCATGAGTAAGACTAATAGTAGGTCATAGTTCCACGCGTTTTACAACGTTAAGTCCGTCTCAGAAAATGCATGTAAATAATAAAGATAACCAAGATTCTGCCTGCATATGCCTGGAACGTTACTTAATTGGAAACCTGGGGAAATCATGTTTACGGGTTATGGAAACTGCTATCGCCTGGATGCGCTAGAGCTGGCCACTGAACATGTCCGGAACACGCAGCATTGGACGTACAAAACCATACAGCATTTTCGCGGCATTCTCGCCAGCCCCGACTTTCCGTGCCTGTTCGGGCGCAAGGCGGTCGCCAGCGAGACCTGCCACATCCTCTTCGCCCGCGCCGAGCAGCTGGCCGATGACATCGCTCAGGGCCTGGCCGACTATGTGCGCACCATCGCACCGATTCCGCTCAAGCAGCGCATCGGCAGCCCACTGGTGGTGTTTCTCGAAACCCCTGGCGACTACACCCTTGCCGAGCAACAGGCCTTGGCCTGGAAGGTGCTGCGTGGGGTCCATGCCCGCGACCCACATCCCTGGCCGCAGGCCATACCCTCCGACCCGGACGATAACGGCTGGTCGTTCTGCTACGCCGGCATGCCGCTGTTCATCAACATGAACTTCCCGGGCCACCGGCAGATGAAAAGCCGCAACCTGGGCCCGCACATCACCTTCGTCATCAACCCCCGGGAGAACTTCGACGAAGTGGCCAACGCCAGCACTGAAAGTGGCAAGCGTATTCGTGCCCGCATCCGCGAGCGCGTGGCCCACTATAACGACGGCGTCATGCCCGACACCCTTGGCGCATTCGGCGATGCCGACAACTACGAGTGGAAGCAGTACCAACTGCAGGAGGCAGGTTCGCTCAACCCGTCACGCTGCCCGTTCCACGCCCATGTACCCGCCGACACACTGATCGAGAATTGACCGTGAATACCGCACTGACCGCCACCTATGCACTGACCGTGCTGCTGCTGATCGCCACCCCTGGCCCGGTGGTAGCACTGATCGTCAACACCGCTGCCGCCTCCGGCTCGCGCAAGGCCATGTTCACCGCCGTGGGTACCAACTGGGCGTCCCTGGTACTGATAGGCGCGGCAGCCTGGATCATCCTGACCAGCGCGGCCATCGACAAGGCCTGGCTCAGCGGCATGAGCCTGATGGGCTGCCTGTTCATCGGCTACATCGCCGTGTGCACCCTCAAGGAAGCCCTGCAGGCGCCGGCGTCGGACGCGGCGAACGAGACACAAGGGCCTGGGCGCGGCGGCCTGCTGCAAGGCTTCATGGTGGGCATCTCCAACCCCAAGGACATCATCTTCTTCATCGCCTTTTTCCCCCAGTTCATCCAGATCACCGAGTCGTTCGGCAAGAGCATGGTGGTGCTGTCGCTGCTGTGGGTGGCCATCGATTTCGCCGTGCTCAGCCTGTACATCTTCGCCATCGGCAAGATCGCCTCGCAACGCAGCAACCGCCTGATCAGCCTGGCTTCGGGCGTCGCCCTGTTGCTGATCGCAGCGGGCGGCCTGCTTTACAACCTCAAGGAACTGGCGGCCTGAGCCAGCAACAACGCGAAGGAGTGCCCATGAGATCGACCGACACCAGCACGCCTGTCCCGGGCCCTCCTTCGCCGCTGCAACAGGACTACCAGCGCTTTCTGTTACTAGGCAACCACCGTGCGCCACACACCCTACAAGTGCACGAGCGCGGTTATCGCTCCGGCACTATCAACACCGATGCCCTTGGCCTGCGCTACAGCCATTGTGCGGGCAAGCGTTTCTCGGCGGCCGAGCGCGGCGCGGCGCCGCGCATCAACTTGCTGGTGGGGGGCTCTACCGCCTTGGGTATAGGCGCCAGCTGCGACGAACATACGGTGGCTTCACATTTGTCGATGCTGACCGGTGAAGTCTGGCTGAACCTGGCCGGCTGCGGGCTCAATGCCGGCCAGGAGCTGCTGATGTTCCTCACCCACCAGCATCGGCTCGGCCAATTGGGCCATGTGGTGGTGCTCAGCGGCCTCAATACACTGGCCCATGAAGCCCTTGGCGAAGTCCTCGCCAGCCCCCACGACCCGCTTCACGCCACGGCCCTGCGCGACACGCTGAACAGCTACAGCGACGGCATGCCGCCTGCTGTGGCCCCGCGCCCGCAATCGCTCTGGCGACGGCTTGGCCAAGCCTTGACCACGCGCCCGCCCGTAGCGCCTGTCGCCAGGCCATTATCGCCCCCTGAAAAGCGACTGGCCCGCGCGGCCGACACCATCGGCCGCACCTTGCGCCAATGGGAGCGTCTGCTGGCAGACAGCCATGCCACCCTCACCTTTATACTCCAGCCACTGCTGCCCTGGTGCCGCGAAACCCTGCCTGAGGGTGAGCAGGCCATGCTGACGGCGCTGGAGCAACAGCCGGCCAACTTCGACCGCCTGCTCGACGGGGTCTTTGACAGCCAGTTGCACATGGCCTTCTTTCGCCGCATCAAAAGCCAGGCCGACCCGGTACCCTGTTACGACATGAACAGCATGCTCAGCAGCTCGCCGGTATTCGGCGCCGACCTGTTCGTCGACCGCCTGCACCTCAACGACCTGGGCAACAATGCCCTGGCCAAGGTCATTACCGCCAAGCTGGGCCTGGCCCAGGAAAAACACGCTCAGCGCAAGGTCACACCCATCAAGCTCGTCTGACAGTTGCCTGCTGGTCTTTCGGCGAGGGCCCTTGGGTGGCTAGAATACGTCGTCGTTCCGATCCGCCTGAGGCGCACCTGTACCTGTCATGAACATCGAAGCCGTCCATCAACAACTGGCCGCCTGCCGTGACTGCGCTTTTCACGAGGCATGCCTGTGAGTCGCGCGGTCATCCTGCCCCCGCTGTTGATCGCCCTGATGCCGTTGGCTGCGCAAGCGCTTGACGTGCGCATCGACCCTCATGCCGACCTGCTCTACCGCCAGGCCCTGCCGCTGCTGGAACAGGCCGACAGCCAAGATGACAGCGCCAGTTCACTGCGCACTGCCCTGGGCAGCGACCCGGAACTCACCCGTCAGGGCCAGGCCCTTGCCCACACGTTGCCTACCGCGGTGGCACTGCTGAAAAAGTCAGTGGCGCTGGGCCACCCGGTGGCGCAGTACCGGCTGGCGCTCTACTACATGACCTATTTGCCCGCCGGGCAGATCCCCGACGCGGCCTGCCCTTTGCTGGTAGCCAGCCTCAAGCAAGGCTTCGCGGCTCCGGCACCGGCCATCGCCACCTGGTGCCCGCCCTACAACGCCAGCGTGGAGTATCGCGCTGCACTGGAGGCGATCCCGAGCATGGCCACCCAGTACGCCCCCTACTACCCGCAACCTGCCACGCGACTGGCCTGTAGCCGCAGCCAGCCGCAGGGCCTGGAAATGCAGTGGGGGCGTCAGCGCGACTACCAGGCCGAAGTGTACCGGCTGCTGGCAGACCTGGACTCGCAACAGCGTCAGACCTTGCTGCAGAAGGCCGTGGACATCAACGGGTGCGTGACAGCGCAACACGGATTGGCCAGCCATCGCTAACGCCCTTGAGCCCGAACAGGGCCCAAACCAGCAAGATCGTTCAAGCCATCCCTATTACCACTCTGGCATGCTGCGCAACCGAGTACACGCGTTGCAGCCACCATGCCCCACAGCCCACACATTGCCCGCCAAGCCTTTCTGCGTGGCGCCATCGCCATCCTCCCGCTATCCCTGGCCGTGGCCCCCTGGGGCCTTTTGGCCGGGTCCATGGCCATTGAAGCCAACCTCAGTGCCTGGGAAGGCCAAGGCCTGTCGGCTATCGTCTTTGCCGGTGCCGCGCAACTGGTGGCGATTGGCATGCTCAAGGGCGGCGCCAACCTGGCGTCGATCCTGCTCACCACCTTGCTGCTGACCTCGCAGCACCTGCTGTACGGCCTGTCCATGCGCCCCGTGCTGTCGAACCAGCCACTGCGCTGGCGGTTGGGCCTGGGCTTTTTGCTGACCGACGAATTCTTTGCCATGACCAGCCATTACGACCAGCAACAGTTCAACCGCTGGTACGCGCTGGGCGTGGGCCTGACCTTCTATGTCGCCTGGAACCTGTTCACCCTGGCCGGCATCGTGCTTGGCCAGAACATTCCGCACCTCGACCAGTTGGGCCTGGACTTTTCCATTGTCGCCACCTTCGTCGCCCTGATCGCGCCCCTGGTGCGCAACCTCGCAACGGTAGTGTGTGTGGCCGTTTCGCTGTTCTGCTCGGTGCTGTTCAGTGCCTGGCACTGGGAAACCGCCTTGGTGGCGGCAGGCCTGCTCGGCATGAGCGCCGGTTTCGTTTGCCAGAAGTGCTTTGGAGGCCGTGCATGACCTGGTTACTGATATTCGCCATGGGCGCCATCGTGTTCCTCAACCGCTATGCGTTTCTCGAACCGCGCCTGCCTTTGCGCCTAAGCTCCAACGCCCGGCAGTTTCTCGGGTTTGCGGTGCCGGGCATGCTCACCGCCATCTGCGGGCCGATCATCTTCATGCCTGACCATCACCTGAACCTGAGCCTGCTCAACCCGTATCTGCTGGGCTCAGTGGTGGCCGTCGCCCTGGTGCTGTTGACCCGCAGCGTGTTGCTGAGCATGCTGGTGAGCATGTTGATCTTCTTCCTCCTGCGCAGCTGGCTGGCATGACCACGCCTCTGCGTGAACAGACACACCTGTGGCAGGCGCCGGCGCTGGGCGACGTCGAGATGCTGCACGCGCGGTACTTTCAGCAACGCTTCGCCCCGCACGTGCACGAAGGCTATGTGTTCACCGTGATCGAGTCCGGCGCCCAGCGCTTCTGGCATCGTGGCAGCGAGCACCTGGCCCCGGTCGGCAGCATGGTGCTGATCAACCCCGACGAGCTGCACACCGGCGCCACTGCCCATGAAGCCGGTTGGCGCTATCGCGGCTTCTACCCGGAACATGAACGGGTCACCGGCGTGCTGGAGGAGCTGGAGCTCGGCCGGCACGGCAGGCCCAGCTTCAAGGACAGTGTGATCCAGGACCCGGCCCTGGCGCTGGCCTTCAGCCAGTTGCACCAGCTGTCCGAATCGGCTGCCAGTGCGCTGGAGCAGCAGACCGCCTGGCGCCATGCCGTGCTGGCCTTGGTGCAACGCCACGGGCAGTGCGCCGAGCCATCAGCACCCGGCCTCGAGCCCCTGGCGGTGGCGCGTGCGCGCGAATTGCTGGAGAGCCAACTGGCCGCCCCGCCCTCGCTTGAAGCCCTGGCGGCTGCGGTCAACCTGTCGCCCTTCCACTTCGCCCGGGTGTTTCGCCAGGCCACCGGTTTGCCGCCGCATGCCTGGCTCAAGCAACGGCGCCTGGCCCGAGCCCGGGAATTCTTGAAAAGCGGCCTGGCGGCGTCCGAGGTGGCATTCAGCCTGGGCTTCGCTGACCAAAGCCACCTGAGCCGGCAGTTCAAGCAGGCCTATGGCGTGACGCCGGGGGCCTATCGACAGGCCTGCCTGCACAGCTAGGCAGGCCGCGGAACTGGCCGGGCAAACGGGTCAGGCACTGCTACACTGACAGGGCTGAATTGGAGGATCCTGCCATGTCCGAAAGAGAGCTCACCACCCTCATATCGCTGATGAACCAGCGTCAGGTCTGCCTGAGCAGTGCTTGCAAGGAGATCGCCGACTGGATCGACCGGCAGGGCGATGTGCCCGTCGCCGGCAAGATTCGCGCGAGCCTCAAGGCCCTGGAGGCCGACGAAGCCCAGGTACGCAAGACCTTGACCTCGCTGACCCTGGACAGGCCGCTGCCACGCTTTCGCAGCTGAATGAACTGGGGCCGCTATGCGGCCCCCGATATTTCAGTGGTTCATGTGCATGTGGTCATGCCCACCGCCAGCCTCGGCGTTGAGCGGGCGCACCGGCGCCTGCACCTGCAGCGTTTGCTTGCCACCCTTGGTGTCTTCGATGAACAGGGTCAGAGGTACCTGTTCACCCTCCTTCACCTGCTGCTTCAAGCCCATCAGCATGACGTGCAAGCCATTCGGGTCCAGGGTTACCGCCTTGCCAGCCGGCAACTCGACTGCCTTGACCTCACGCATGCCCATCACATCACCGTTCATGGTCATTTCATGCACCTGCACGGTCTTGGCCACTGGCGACTCGACCCCTACCAGCTTGCTGTCGCTGCTGGCAGTCAAGGTCATGAAGGCACCGGTGGACTGCTGGTGCGGCACGCTGGCACGGACCCAGGCATCACTCACGGTGGTCTCGGCCAACGCTGGCAGGGCAAGGCCCAGCAGGGCGATGGCGGCCAGGCCGCGCTTGAACGGTTGCAGTGAAACAGCCATTAGCAAATCTCCATCAGGGTGACCAGGTCTTCGGCGCATTCCTTGGCGTTCAGGGAATGGCCCAGGCTCAGGCGCAGAGTGCCACGTGTGTCGTAGACGTAGCTGGTGGACGAATGAGAGATGGTGTAGGTGTCACCGGCCGGGACCTTCTCGTAGAACACCTTGAATTCCTTGGCCACCTCGGCGATTTCCTCAGGGGTACCGGTCAGGGCGGTGAACGACGGGTCGAACGCCTTGACGTAGGCATCGAGCACTTCGGGGGTGTCGCGCTCCGGGTCCAGGGTGATGAACACCACCTGGAACAGGTCACGGTCACGGCCCTTGAGCATTTGCCTGATTTGCGCCGCGCGCGCCAGCGTGGTCGGGCAGACCGCCGGGCACTGGGTGAAGCCGAAGAAGATCATCGGCATGCTGCCGTAGAAGCTCGACAGGGTACGCGGGTTGCCTTGGGGGTCCTTGAGGTTGAACTTGCGCCCAAGGATTTCGTTGCTCATGTTCTTGCCGTACTTGAACTCGAGACCCCGGGCCGGGCTGCAGCCGGCCAGCAGGCCAAGCCCGAGAACGCCCATCCCAGCGACAACCGCGCGCCGGGTATACAGATCATTCATGGAACCATCCTTTACAGGCCATCCTTCACAGGAAAGGTGCCGACCCAGGGAGGGGCCGGTCGAAAAACCGGGGCATTCTTACATGACACCCCAAGTGCTTCTACCCGATGAAGGCGGTGTTGGCCTGCAGCCCTTTGAATACGGGCTGCGGCCTGTTGTCGCAGGGGTTGAATCCGTAACAGTTTGTTGCTAAGGGCGCGTACTCGTCAGTAGTACGCGTTTTCCTTCTGGGTGTGGTCAGTCACGTCACGCACACCTTTGAGCTCGGGAATGCGCTCGAGCAGGGTGCGCTCGATGCCTTCCTTCAACGTCACGTCAGCCTGGCCGCAGCCTTGGCAACCGCCGCCGAACTGCAGCACGGCAATGCCGTCGTCGACCACGTCCACCAGGCTCACCTGGCCGCCATGGCTGGCCAGACCGGGGTTGATCTCGGTCTGCAGGTAGTAGTTGATACGCTCGTTGATCGGGCTGTCCTCGTTGACCATCGGCACCTTGGCGTTTGGCGCCTTGATGGTCAGCTGGCCGCCCATGCGGTCGGTGGCGTAGTCGACCAGCGCGTCTTCAAGGAAGGGCACGCTGACCGCATCGAGGTAAGCGGTGAAGCTCTTCAGACCCACGGCGGTGTCGTCGGGCTTCTCTTCGCCCGGCTTGCAGTAGGCAATGCACGTCTCTGCGTACTGGGTGCCTGGCTGGGTGATGAAAATGCGAATGCCGATGCCGGGCGTATTCTGCTTGGAGAGCAGATCGGCCAGGTAATCATGGGCGGCGTCGGTAATGGTTATAGCGCTCATGTAAGTTCCTCACAGACTTGCGGCCAAGTGTACGCCAACCTGGCCCCGGCACAAAGTCCTAGTATTTGACTCGGGAAAGCACGTAAGCCGGGGCCTGCCCCCGTGGGGCCGCCAGCCAGGCCTGCATTCGCCGGTACAAGCCACGCTCCAGCCACTGGTAGCTGAACCACGACATTAGTCCAATGGACGGCACGCACAGGGCAAACACCAGATACGGGTTCAAGTGCAGCCGCTGGCTGGCAAACCAGCCGGCATACAGCACCAGCACGTGGATCAGGTACACCGAATACGAGCAGTCGCCCAGTGCCTTGAGCACCTGGTTACCCTTGAAGCACGGTTCCAGGGCAATGAAGGCCAGCACCACCAGGGCGCTGGGCACGCCCCAGTGCAACAGACGCTGGGAAGCGTCCAGGTGATAGAGGGCGTACCCCGCCACCCCGAGCAACGCCAGCGGCATCCACACGCCCTCGCGAATCAGGCCCCGGCGATACAGCACACCCAGGCCGATGCCGAGCAGGAATTCATAGATGATGTCGTTGTTGTAGAAATGGCTGAGCACGCCCAGCCGGCCCAGCACTTCACTGACCAGCAACAGCGCAGCGCTCACCAGCCACAGGTGATGGCGCTGGCGCACCAGGAACGCCAGGCCGAACAGCAGGTAGAAGAACATCTCGAAATTCAGCGTCCAGCCCACGTTCAAGGTCGGGTAGAGCCCGTACCCCCCAGGGTTTTCCGCTGGCACGAACAGCAACGACAGCAACAGGTGCTGCCAGTCGAACTGCTGGTGCGGCATCCAGCGGTTGGCCGCCAGCAGCAGGCCCGCCATGAGCAAGCTGTAGAACCAATACGCCGGCACGATGCGCAGCACCCGGTTGAGCAGGAACTGACGCGGTTCGATGGTTTTGTCACGGGTCGACAGGTAGATCACCAGCCCACTGATGACGAAGAAGATATCGACGCCCACGGCGCCCCGGTCGGTAAGCAGTTGGCCGATCGGGCCGCTGGCGTGGAAGTCGAAGAAAATCTGCATGAAATGGTGGCAAACCACCACCCAGGCGGCGAACGCCCGCAGTGCCTGAAGCGAATACAGCATGGAATACCCTGCGATTGCCGGTGCATTGAGGCCAGTGACCGAGCGCAGAGGGGGCGTTACCCGAGAAGGGCTGCCCAGCAGCCCCCCCCCCCTGCAGTCGATCAGGACCACCTACCGTTTCCGACCGCAGCTACCCCGGAAAGGTCAGGCCAACCGATCAGAGGTTCTCGTAGCGGTTCATGTCCAGCACACCCGCTTCCACCGGCTGGGTCTCCTTGATGTAGCTGTTCAGGTCATGGAAGTACTGCCAGAACTGCGGATGGCTACGGCGCACACCCCAGCGCATGACGATGCGCTCGAACTTGCTCGGGTCATCACGCGCATACTCCATGTCTTCGACAAATTCCGGCACATCCTGGGTCGGTATGTTGAAGATGAAATTCGGGTAGCTGCTGAGTACGCCCGGGTACAAGGTCAGTGTGTCCAGCCCTGGCTGATAGCGGGAAGCCTCGCCCAGCAGGAAGGCGACGTTGCTGTGCGCACGGTTGCGCAGCAGGCTGTACACCTGGCGCTGACCGCCCTGTCCTTCGATGCGCAGCATGCTTGCCTCAGGCAGCTGGTTGATGACCTTGAGCCCCGCCGCCGGGCGCGACACCAGGCGGCTGAGCGACTGCTCGGCATTGCGGAACTCTTCGCTCATTTGCGGCCGTGAGCAGTAGGCACCCTGGCACCGGTTGATCGGGTCGGGCGCCGCATTCAGGCTGCCGGTGCGCTGCAACAGCTTGAGGCCGAAGTCGCGCTTGGGGTTGCCAGGGTCGAGCTTGATGCCGCTCGGGGTATCGGTGTCGATGTCTTCATAGTCGAGCCACATCTTCACTTTGCCGCTGGTCTGGTACCAGTCGCTGAGGATCGCACCGCGCTGATCGGCCGGCATCAGGCGCAAGAAATTGACCTCGGCACCGTTGCGGATCAGGTCGAAGTACAGGCGTGTCTGCAACTGGTGCGAGACGTTGCCGAACACATCGAAGTTGACCGCCAACTGGTAATAGGTGCGCTCCAGCAACGGGTAGTCGAACAGCCACACCGTGAGCGGCACATCGCCGACCAGGCCTTTGCTCACCGAGGCGCTGTCGAAGTGGCGGAAAATGCTCAGCAGCGCATTGTCGTTACCCGCCCACAACGTCGACCAGCCCGGCGCCGGCATTTCGGCATAGGCTTCGCGGCGCAGTTTTTCGTACTCGTTGCGCTTGTCGCGGTAGGCGTGCCAGAGGCTCAGCACACTGCCCACGTCATCGATCTGCCCCGGCATGGCCAGCAACGGGGTGGCGGCGCCGCGGTACTGGGCATCGGTGATGTAGCGATCATGGGCCGGCTCCTGGAACAGCGCCCAGAAGTTGTCGCGAATCACGTCGGTCGCAATCTGCCCACGGCACACCGGGCCGCGGATGAAGGTGCGCACGAAGTACTCGGCGTTGTCCAGCATGAACTGGTAGCGCGCCACCGCCGGGATCGCCTCGAAGGTCTCGAACGGGTTGGCCCGATGACGCGGGCCATAGCCGGGCAGCGCCGCAGCGTGCCAGTCACCGGCGTAAAACAGTTGCTTCACCCGCTTGAGCTTTTGTGGGCCCATTGGGTAGGTGATGTGCGTCTTGTGCACGATCACGCCTTGCACCGGAATCAGCCGGTAATAGAAGTCGGTGCCCGGTGGATCGTTGGGGCGACGGGTAGCGATCAGGTCGACCGGCTGGCCGCTGGGCGTGCGCGAACGCACCCATTGGAAGAAGTGGCCCTGCTCCCCGCCAACGAAGTAGATGTGCGCAAGGAACAGGTGCTCGTACAGCCAACGCCCGACCAGGGCTTCGGTGGAGCCCGGGCGGTTGAGCAGCTCTTCCCAGTCGGCAATCTGCCTGGCCTCGGCCGGGTTCGGCTGGACCGGCTGGTACTCTACCGGCGCCCCCGTGGCCAGCCAGCGTTGCAGCGTGCTGTACTCCTGGTCGGTCAGGCCGGTGACCGCCAGCGGCATGCCTTCCCTGGGGTGCGCGCCGGCGTAGGCGTCGAACTCATGGGGCAACGGGCACATGTTGTTGCGGCTGATCCCCAGGACGATGTCCTCGGGCAACTTGGCATTGGGCGTGAGCGGTGTCTTGTGCCCAAGTTCGAGCATGCGCGCCATCAGCGCCGCCTGGCTGCCCTGGCTGTCGAGCACCGAGTAGAAGCCCTTCTTGCGCCACTCGCCCTCGCTGTGGGCGTCGTAGAACAGCCGCGTGGTGGGCACCGCCTTGCTTCGGTCGCCCTGGTAAACCGGTACCTTGGTGGCCCCGCGCACGGCCCCTTCGGGGCTTTCCAGCTTGAGCTGGCAGGCCGCATCGTTACAAGCGTGGCAGGCCACGCATTTCTCGGTGAAGATCGGCTGAATGTCCCGGGTGTAGGAAATGGCCGGACTCGACTGGGGGGCTTGCCCGAACGCCACGCCGCTGATGAGCAAGGCGAAGACGCCGGCAAGAATACGTTGCAGCATGTGCGAAAAGTCCTGGTTCCTGAAAGCCATCACGATTGCCTGGTCGCGCCTGGGTGCTTGTGCGCCAACATGAGCAAAATTCATGCAAATGGGCGATGCGCCTAAAAACCGCGCAGCTTTGTTATGATTCGGCACCTTCTGATATCGCCCGACCAGGTAGTTCCTATGTCCGACCGCAGCGCTCGTCTCCAAGCACTCCAGCACGCACTCAAAGAGCGCATCCTGATCCTCGACGGCGGCATGGGTACTATGATCCAAAGTTATCGCCTCGAGGAACACGACTATCGTGGCACGCGCTTTGCCGATTGGCCAAGCGATGTAAAGGGTAACAACGATCTGTTGCTGCTCAGCCGCCCCGATGTCATCGCCGCCATCGAAAAAGCCTACCTGGATGCTGGCGCCGATATTCTCGAAACCAACACCTTCAACGCCACGCAGATTTCCCAGGCCGACTACGCCATGGAGTCGCTGGTTTACGAGCTGAACGTCGAAGGCGCGCGCATCGCCCGCCAGGTCGCCGATGCCAAGACCCTGGAGACGCCGGACAAACCGCGCTTCGTCGCCGGCGTGCTTGGCCCGACCAGCCGCACCTGCTCGATTTCCCCGGACGTCAACGACCCCAGCTACCGCAACGTCACCTTCGACGAGCTGGTGGAAAACTACGTCGAGGCCACCCGCGGCCTGATCGAGGGCGGTGCCGACCTGATCCTGATCGAAACCATTTTCGACACCCTCAACGCCAAGGCGGCGATCTTCGCCGTGCAGCAGGTGTTCGAGGATGACCAGGTCGAATTGCCGATCATGATCTCCGGCACCATCACCGACGCCTCCGGCCGGACCTTGTCCGGGCAGACCACCGAAGCCTTCTGGAACTCGGTGCGCCATGCCAAGCCGATTTCCGTGGGCCTGAACTGCGCCCTGGGCGCCAAGGACCTGCGCCCGTACCTGGAAGAGTTGTCGACCAAGGCCGACACCCATGTCTCGGCGCACCCCAACGCCGGCCTGCCCAACGCCTTCGGCGAGTACGACGAAACCCCGGCCGAGATGGCCGCAGTGGTCGAGGAGTTCGCCGCCAGCGGCTTCCTCAACATCATCGGCGGCTGCTGCGGCACCACCCCGGGCCACATCCAGGCCATCGCCGAAGCCGTGGCCAAGTACAAACCTCGCGAGATCCCGGAAATCGCCAAGGCCTGCCGCCTGTCGGGCCTGGAACCGTTCACCATCGATCGTCAGTCGCTGTTCGTCAACGTTGGCGAGCGCACCAACATCACCGGCTCGGCCAAGTTCGCCCGGCTGATCCGCGAAGAGAACTACACCGAAGCCCTGGAAGTGGCCCTGCAGCAGGTCGAGGCCGGCGCCCAGGTGATCGACATCAACATGGACGAAGGGATGCTCGACTCCCAGGCCGCCATGGTCCGCTTCCTCAACATGATCGCGGGTGAGCCGGACATCTCCCGGGTACCGATCATGATCGACTCCTCCAAATGGGAAGTGATCGAGGCGGGCCTGAAGTGCATCCAGGGCAAGGGCATCGTCAACTCGATCTCCATGAAAGAAGGCGTCGAGCAGTTCAAGCACCACGCCCGCCTGTGCAAACGCTACGGCGCCGCCGTGGTGGTGATGGCCTTCGACGAGGTCGGCCAGGCCGACACCGCCGCGCGCAAGAAAGAAATCTGCAAGCGCAGCTACGACATCCTGGTCAACGAAGTGGGCTTCCCGCCGGAAGACATCATCTTCGACCCGAACATCTTCGCCGTCGCCACCGGCATCGAAGAGCACAACAACTATGCCGTCGACTTCATCGAAGCCTGCGCCTACATCCGTGACCACCTGCCGCACGCGCTGAGCTCGGGCGGGGTGTCCAACGTGTCGTTCTCGTTCCGCGGCAACAACCCGGTGCGTGAAGCGATCCACTCGGTGTTCCTGTTCCACGCCATCCGCAACGGCCTGACCATGGGTATCGTCAACGCCGGCCAGTTGGAGATCTACGACGAGATCCCGGCCGACCTGCGCAACAAGGTCGAGGACGTGGTGCTCAACCGCACCCCGGAAGGCACCGATGCACTGCTGGCCATTGCCGACGACTACAAAGGCGGCGGCGCCACCAAGGAAGTCGAGAACGAGGCCTGGCGCTCACTGCCGGTCGGCAAGCGCCTGGAACACGCCCTGGTCAAAGGCATCACTGCGCACATCGTCGAAGACACCGAAGAATGCCGCCAGCAATGCGCGCGGCCCATCGAGGTCATCGAAGGCCCGCTGATGAGCGGCATGAACGTGGTCGGCGACCTGTTCGGTGCCGGCAAGATGTTCCTGCCCCAGGTGGTCAAGTCGGCACGCGTGATGAAGCAGGCCGTAGCCCACCTGATCCCGTTCATCGAGGCCGAAAAAGGCGACAAGCCCGAGGCCAAGGGCAAAATCTTGATGGCCACGGTCAAGGGCGACGTGCACGACATCGGCAAGAACATCGTCGGCGTGGTCCTGGGCTGTAACGGTTACGACATCGTCGACCTCGGCGTGATGGTGCCGGCAGAGAAGATTCTGCAAACCGCACGCGACGAGAAATGCGACATCATCGGCCTGTCCGGCCTGATTACCCCGTCGCTGGACGAGATGGTCCACGTTGCCCGCGAAATGCAGCGCCAGGGCTTCAACCTGCCGCTGATGATCGGTGGAGCAACCACGTCCAAGGCGCACACGGCCGTGAAGATCGAGCCCAAGTACAGCAACGACGCGGTGATCTACGTCACCGACGCTTCGCGCGCCGTCGGCGTTGCGACCCAACTGCTGTCCAAGGAGCTCAAACCCGGCTTCGTCGAAAAGACCCGCCTGGACTACGTCGATGTCCGCGAGCGCACGGCCAACCGCAGTGCCCGTACCGAGCGCCTGAGCTACGCCAAGGCGATTGCCGCCAAGCCGCAGTACGACTGGGCCGGCTACCAGCCCGCAGTGCCCTCCTTCACCGGCGTCAAGGTGCTGCAGGACATCGACCTGCGGACCCTGGCCGAGTACATCGACTGGACCCCCTTCTTCATCTCCTGGGACCTGGCCGGCAAGTTCCCGCGCATCCTCACCGACGAAGTGGTCGGCGAAGCGGCCACAGCGCTGTACAAAGATGCCCGCGAGATGCTCGACAAGCTGATCGACGAGAAGCTGATCAGTGCCCGCGCAGTGTTCGGCTTCTGGCCGGCCAATCAGGTCGCCGATGACGATATCGAGGTGTATGGCGACGACGGCCAGCCGCTGGCGACCCTGCACCACCTACGCCAGCAGACCATCAAGCCCGACGGCAAGCCGAACTGGTCGTTGGCCGACTTCGTCGCGCCGAAGGACAGCGGTGTCACCGACTACGTCGGCGGCTTCATCACCACCGCCGGCATCGGCGCCGAGGAAGTGGCCAAGGCGTATCAAGACAAGGGCGACGACTACAGCTCGATCATGGTCAAGGCCTTGGCCGACCGCCTGGCCGAAGCCTGCGCCGAGTGGCTGCACGAACAGGTGCGCAAAGAGCACTGGGGTTACGCCCGTGACGAACACCTGGACAACGAGGCGTTGATCAAGGAGCAGTACAGCGGCATCCGCCCTGCCCCAGGCTACCCGGCCTGCCCGGACCACACCGAGAAAGAAACCTTGTTCCGCCTGCTCGATGGCACGGCCATTGGCGAGACCGGCGCAAGCGGCGTGTTCCTGACCGAACACTTCGCGATGTTCCCGGCGGCGGCGGTCAGTGGCTGGTATTTTGCCCACCCGCAGGCGCAGTACTTTGCCGTGGGCAAGGTAGACAAGGACCAGATCGAGCGCTACAGCGCGCGCAAGGGCCAGGAAGTGAGCGTGAGCGAGCGTTGGTTGGCACCTAACCTCGGGTACGACAACTAAGACTCTGCTGGCCCTTTCGCGGGTTTAACCGCGAAAGGGCCAGCAAAGCCAACTACCCTGGCATTGCCTACACTGTCCCTGATTGCCTCCGAAACCCAGGAGCCACCATGGACGACTCAAGCCAAGGCAAGCCCCCCACCTTCTGGCAAATGCTGCACAGCATCCTCGCCGCCGCCTTCGGCGTGCAAAGCGGCAAGAACCGCGCGCGCGACTTCACCCACGGCAAGGCCAGCCACTTCATTGCCATGGGCACGGTGTTCACCCTGCTGTTCATTCTGCTGCTGATCGGGTTGGTGCAGCTGGCCATGCACCTGACGGCACGCTGACGTTCAGCCTGAATGAAAACGCCTGCAGGCATCCACCCCGCAGGCGCTCAGGCTGCATCACGGTCTGAAGGGAAGTCTACTGGTGGCTGACCCAATACACGGCGGTAACGACCACCAGCACGATCAAGCACAGAATCGCCCAGGCATCGACACTGCTGTCAGCTTTGCGGACCTTGGTTGAGTTTCCCATTGCATTGCCTCTTGTAGTGGTTATGGGAATGCACTTCACCCAAAGCAGTAAAGACGAGCAATGCCCTTCCCTCAAGCAGGGTTTTTCGTTAGTCGCGGCCAGGCAGATCAATAGTCCACAGGGGAAGTCAGGAAGGGATACTGAAAATCGGATGGACGGCCTTCAGCGCTGTAGCGTCGAAAGTCGATGCCGTAGTCGTCACGTCCGAGCAGCTTGAGCCAGCGTCGGGCCTTGTCCGGGTCAATCGACTGCAGCACCGGCACACTGTGCTCACGCCGCCCGTCCCGATTGATCGGCAGCCCCTGCGCATCGTCATTGAGCATGACCATGGCCCAACCACCCAAGGTGAAATGCCCGCCCATGAGCACGCCCAGACGCCCGTCGATGCGCGCACGCAGCGCTTGCGGCGAGCTGTTGACGGCGCTGAATACCGCATCCCGCCCCGGTATTCGCCCGGCAGCCTCGAACGCCTGCATGGCGCCGAAGGCCATCTCGTCGTTGGCCGACCACACCAGGCGTGTGCCCGGGTAGCGCTGCAACAGCAGTTGCGCCTGCTCGAATGCACGCTGCCGGTTCCAGCCGCCATACACCACCTGGCGCAAGCGCACCTGGGGGAAGTCGGCCAAGGCGCGGCGCATGCCCGCTTCACGCAGCTGCGAGGCGGGGGTGGTCTTGACCCCGGCAAACGCCACGAGGTCCACCGGCTCGTTGCTCGGCGGCAGCAGGGCGACCATCTCGTGCAGCATCTGGTAACCGGCTTGCTCGTCGTTGGTGATCAACGTGCCCAGTACCTGGGCATACTTCTCGGGCTGGGCCTCGATGCTCTGCGCCTGGCTGGCGGTCAGGCCGTTATTGACCAGAAACAGCTTGACCCCGGTGCCCTGGGACAGCCGGATGATTTCCGGCGCCACGTACTGCTCGTTGACCAGCACCAGGTAGTCCGGGCGCTGCGGGCCTTTGAGCAGCGCCCGTGCCTGGTTCAGCGCACGTTCGGCGCTGCGTTCGCTGTATTCCACCCGCAGCGTCAGGCCCAGGTCGTCGGCCGCCGCCTGCATGAAGCGCGAATAGCCAACCCAGAATGTCTCGTTCGAAAGGCCCGGGTTAAGGAACACGACTGAAGCAGCCTGCGCATTGGCTGCCAACGGCAGGCTCAGGCACAAGCTTTGGCAGAGCGCCTTGAGCATGCGGTTACACCCCTTGCAACAAACCCGCGAGTATAAACCTACGACCCGCGTTGACGAACAAATGCCAGTCAGTCTCACTTAGTTCGTTTGGTTCTTTTCATATGCAAAAACATCACTTTAGCGCATAAACACACTCTGATATCGTTTCCCAGCTCCGAACCGGAGTGCGCGGCCGTGCGCGCGAATAGCTGCATGCAGCCTGAGACAGGACTTTTATGTACGTATACGACGAGTACGATCAGCGGATCATCGAGGACCGCGTCAAGCAGTTCCGTGATCAGACCCGCCGCTACCTGGCCGGTGAGCTGAGCGAAGAAGAATTCCGCCCTCTGCGCCTGCAGAACGGCCTGTATATCCAACGTTTCGCGCCGATGCTGCGCGTCGCCGTGCCTTATGGCCAGCTGAACGCCCGCCAGGTCCGCACACTGGCCAAGATCGCTCGCGACTACGACAAGGGCTATGCCCACATTTCCACCCGCCAGAACGTGCAGTACAACTGGCCGGCGCTGGAAGACATTCCGGACATCCTTGCCGAACTGGCCACCGTGCAGATGCACGCGATCCAGACCAGCGGCAACTGCCTGCGCAACACCACCACCGACCAGTTCGCCGGTGTTGCCGCGGATGAAATCATCGACCCGCGCCCGTGGTGCGAGATCGTCCGCCAGTGGACCACCTTCCACCCGGAATTCGCCTACCTGCCGCGCAAGTTCAAGATCGCCGTGAACGGCTCGAAAGAAGACCGCGCCGCCATCGAAGTGCACGACATCGGCCTGGAGCCGGTGCGTAACGCGGCTGGCGAGCTGGGCTTCCGGGTGCTGGTCGGCGGCGGCCTGGGCCGCACCCCGGTAGTCGGCTCGTTCATCAACGAGTTCCTGCCGTGGCAGGACCTGATCAGCTACCTGGACGCCATCCTGCGCGTGTACAACCGTTACGGTCGCCGTGACAACAAGTACAAGGCGCGGATCAAGATCCTGGTCAAGGCACTGACCCCGGAAGTGTTCGCCGAGAAGGTCGAGGCCGAAATGGTCCACCTGCGTGGCGGCAGCACCACCTTGACCGAAGAGGAAGTGCAACGCGTTTCGCGCCACTTCGTCGACCCGGAGTACCTGGCCCTCGACAATGTCGACTACAGTGCCCTGGACGCCGAAAACCCAGGTTTCGCCCGCTGGCGCTCGCGCAATACCCGGGCCCACAAACGCCCTGGCTACGTTGCCGTGACGCTGTCGCTCAAGCCCACCGGCGTTGCCCCGGGCGACCTGACCGACAAGCAGCTGGACGCCGTGGCAGACCTTTCCGAGCGCTACAGCTTCGGTTTCCTGCGCACCTCGCACGAGCAGAACATCATTCTCGCCGACGTCGAGCAGCGCCAGCTGCACGCCTTGTGGCTGGAACTGCGCGAAAGCGGCTTCGCCACGCCGAACATCGGCCTGCTGACCGACATCATCTGCTGCCCGGGCGGTGACTATTGCTCGCTGGCAAATGCCAAGTCGATCCCGATCGCCGAATCCATCCAGCGCCGCTTCGACGACCTGGACTACCTGTTCGACATCGGCGAGATCGACCTGAACATCTCCGGCTGCATGAACGCTTGCGGCCACCACCACGTCGGCCACATCGGCATTCTCGGCGTGGACAAGAAGGGCGAGGAGTTCTACCAGGTATCCCTGGGCGGCAACGCCGCGCGCGACGCGAGCCTGGGCAAGATCCTCGGCCCGTCCTTCGCCCAGGACGCCATGGCCGATGTGATCGAAAAGCTGATCGCCGTGTACGTTGAACAGCGTACCGAGGAAGAGCGCTTCATCGACACCTACCAGCGTATCGGCATCGACCCCTTCAAGGAACGCGTCTATGCAGCGAATCATTAAGAACAACCAGATCGTCGACGAAACCTGGCACCTGCTGCCCAAGGAAACCACCCTCGACGAGCTGAGCAACTGCGACGATTACATCGTCCCGCTGCAACTGTGGCGTGACCATGCCCACGTGCTCAAGGCCCGCGACGGCGGCCTGGGCGTGTGGCTGGACAGCGACGAGGAAGCGGAAGAGATCGGCGAGGACGTGCAGCACTTCCAGGTCATCGCTCTGAACTTCCCGGCCTTCACTGATGGGCGCAACTACTCCAACGCGCGCCTGCTGCGTGACCGCTACCAGTTCAAAGGCGAGCTGCGCGCCATCGGCGACGTTCTGCGCGACCAGCTGTTCTTCATGGCCCGTTGCGGTTTCGATGCGTTTGCCATCCGTGCCGACAAGGACCCGGAAGATGCACTGGAAGGTCTGAAAGACTTCTCGGTGACCTATCAGGGCGCCACCGATCAACCGCTGCCGCTGTTCCGCCGCCGCTGACCGCTGCAAGGACGGCCCACCACCCGGCGGGCCGTACCCTTTCTTTTACCGCAACCCACGCAACACCGCTTTTCAGCCTCTACGGCCCCGGGGTTTCCTGCTCGCAGTGGCTTGCTGCTGCTCTAGCGCCCTGGCCCATTCGGCCTGCACCCGTGCCAGCGCCTCGCGTATTCGCTGCATGACCTCTTCGTTCAGCTGATTGTGTTCGAGATTGATCGTTTCCGGGTGGGCTTCGATCCAGTTCAACGCGTCCTCGCCAAGCGTCGCAATGCGGTTACCACGCAGGTCCACGACCAGGTCCGGGTAGCGCTGCATCAACGCCAGCGGAACACTGCGCAAGCCCGTTGCACGCAACGACACGTACTGCAGGTGAACGTTGTAGCGCAACTGAGGGGCCACACCCAACGGGTTTCCATCAAAGTCCAGGACTTCCAACCGGGAGAACCACTCCAGGCGCAACTGGCTTGCTGCATCGAGGGTTATCACATTGTCGTGCAGGTACAGCTGGGTCAGCCTGCCCAGATGATTCAAATGCTCCGGGACAGTGGCAAAGCGGTTCGCGCCAAGGTTGAGAATATTCAGTTGGGCAAGGTTGCCAAGGCTGCTGGGCACACTGCTCAGCAGGTTACCGCTCAACTGCAGGTTCTCTAGGCTTGCCAACTGCCCGATGCGCTCATCGAGTACGTTGAGCCGATTGAACGAAAGGTCCAGGCTGGCCAGTTGGGCCAACTGCTCGACTCCGGCCGGCAGTTGCTCCAGGTGGTTGCCACTGAGGTCCAGATCGGTCAGGAGGGTCAGGTGCTGCAACCCTGTCACCGTCTCAAGCAGATTTCCGCCAAGGTCCAAGCTGCGCAACTGCGGCAGGTGTTGCAGCCCGCCAAGCTCGGTCAGTCGGTTGCCAGACAGCTGCAAGACCTCCAGATTGGGGAAATGACGCAGGAAATCAGGCTCGATGGTCGAAAGCTGATGATTGCCCAGAGACAAGGCTCGTAGCCGGTCGAACATGATGCCGCCGGGCAGCACTGGCAAAGAACTGATGGTCATTCCCGTGCGGGTTGTGCCCAGGGACGGCCCGTCTTCGCGATAATTCGACTGCCAGAACGTGCGCAGTACATCCGCGACATGGGACCGCGCTGCATGCTCTGGCTCGCCCGGCAAACCGCGCCATAGCGCCAGGCTTGTTTCAAGCCGCCTCGACAGGTGCGCAAACGCCCGGGTGCCAGGCCCCTGGGGAGGGTGGAGCCGATACCATGTCCAGTAACTGCCGCGGGCCAGTGTCAGCGTCAGTGCCTGCTCCTCCTCCCGGCGCTGTTCGGTGATGCGCGCCAACGCTTCTGGCGCCCCCTGATCGTGGCCTTGGTCTGCGGCAAGTGCGGCTTGTCGTTCAGCGTAGGCCTGACGGATGACGGCAAACTGATCGTCGTAAGCAACCCGAACGTGATCTTCCCAGAACGCCTGCTGCGCCAGGAACTGGCTGAGCGCCTCGGCCGTCTCGGCCTCGTACACAGCTGCTTCGGCCCCGACAAGATCATCTGGCGTCACATGCTCGATGTGCCTGAAACTCAAGTACGTCGGCTGGCCATAAATGCCCAACTGCTCTGCGAGCTGTGCCCGAAATGCCAGGTAGATCTCACTCGGGTTGAATGACACGGCGCGCAGACGCAGGCCGTCCATATGACGTGCAGCAAAGCGGTTCACCTGATCGAGCCTGAACAGTTCACGCCCAAGGCTACGCAGCTCACGCTCGATACGCCGGCCGTGCACCCCATCGGTACGCAATGCAACCTGCAACCTGATGATGAGGGCATCAAGGTCGACGTTGCTGCGAGGCACAGCCGCTTGCAGGAAAATTGCCTGTCGAATGTGAGCATGGTGGTACATGGCGCTTATCAACTCGCCTACCCGACGCCGCATCTCTGCGGGTTCAAGCGCAAACTTCTCGCTAGCCAGCAACGCATCGAGAAATGCGAAGAACCCGCCGCTGCCAGCCTCATGCTCTAGCGCCTGCCACTGGCTGCGATGCAGTGCCGCTTCGTGCTCGCTCACCCCTTCGAACCAGCGCTCACTGCTTCCTGCGCCCTGCTCGAGTGGTACTGCAGGCGCCCCCAGCGCCAGCCGCTCGCGTGCTACTGCCGATAGCGGATTACCCAGCAAATGCACCCGTTCGGGGTTGGCGCGCAGCGCGTTCGCCTGCGCTTCGCTGATATCAACGATGAGGTTGTCGCGCAGATCAATCTGCCGAAGCTGCGTCAATGCGGCAGTTTCGGGTATCGATGCCAACCGGTTAGACGACAAATCCAGACGATGCACATTGGGAAAGCGGGCGAGAAAAGCCGAGTCGACACTTGTCAGATCCAGGCTACGCAGGGTAAGCGTGGTCACATGATCAAAACGCACCGTTTCTGGCAGTTCCGGCAGGGTGCCCAGGCGCGTGCCTTCCAACGTCAGTGCTGGATGCCCTTCAACATCGTGCACGCGTCGTTGCCAGGCATGACGAATCCGCCGTGCCATACGCACCCGTCTGAGCAACTGGATCGGCCCGGACGATTGTCGCCGCCACAGGCCCAATGCCTGATCCAGGGCACGCAGCTCTTCACACAGGCGCAGGTAGTAGTTCCAAGGGGTCAGCCCAAGCGCGCGGGCGTCTTGCGCGAAGCGTGCCATCGTACTTGAGTCAATGTCGGGGAACAGCCGTTGGATACCGCGCCGCAACGCACGATCGCTGCTCTCGCCACGCCCGCTCAGCGGGTAGCCCAGGCGACCATCGCCGAGCCGTACCGGTGGCCTGAAACCACGCCCGATCGGCGCCATGCCCAACAGCGCTGCGGCATGATCGCGCTGCTCACCGGCCCACAGCGACAGCGCCTCAGCCAGCGCCTCAGGTGAGTCGCCAGCGTTACCCAACGCCCGCTTCTGCCAAGGGTCAAGTTGCAGCAACAGGGCCTGGAACAAAGAGTCTTCGGCCGTTGCCGATGGCAGTGGGATACCGTGCGCATCCAACGCCTGATAGCCATGGGCAGTTCTGACTACGCTACGGACTTCACTAGCCTCTTGCGCACCGGCCCAGGCAGACCGTGCGCCCAAGTGCGTATCGCCGCGCACCTCGATGCGCACGCCGCGCCAAGGAGCACGGTCAGCGGTCAGGCCCAGCGCCAGTTGCTCGGTATCACGATTGATCGCTGCGGCTTGCAGCAGCCCCGCGCAAGCGCGGTCCAGGCGCGTATCGCGCAAGTACCAGCGCGCGTGCTCGGCCAAGGCCAGCGGTACACGCTGGTGCGCCTGCAACTGCTCGACCAGGTCTTCACCAGCGTGTGCGATGATCTCCCGCGCGCCCAGCACCGACAACCCGGGGAAATCCCGACGCAGCAGGGTTTCGGCCTCGGACGGCCAGGGCTGCTGCGCCAGCAACTGCAGCTCGAAGCCCTCGCCTTGCAGCCCTGGCAACTGCGTGTGCAACTGTTGCCGCTGCAGCGCATCCAACACGCGGGCCGGGGGCGAGGCGTGTTCCACATGCAATCGGCGCAACAGGTCTTCATTGAGCCCTGTGGCCCGCATCACGTTATGTATGGCCTGCTCGTCGAGGTTCGCCCAATCTGCAGCGAGGTCCTTGAACAGCTGAACACTGCCGTGCCATTCATGTGGGGTCTCAAGTTCATGCTGCCAGCCACCGGCATCGTTGCCTTCAAGCAACGGTGCGTAGGCATTGCTGCGCGTGGGGTGCCGGATACGGCGCTGCTGGGTTTCGCCGTCTGCTGAGGTCACATGGCTGGCCAGGGGGGTACGCACCACTTCTGCGCCTTGCACCGTGACCACCGTGCCGACGGTGCCTTGGTGTTGAACGGCATACCCTGGCAAGTCGAGCTCGCACAACTTCACCGTGCCATCAACCGCATGCACCGGCACCAACGTTTCGACCCGTACGTTACGCGCCAGCCGGTGCGATGCTGCGCCTGCACCAGCATTCACAGCGGTCATGGCCACGGTTTCTGCAACCGCATACACATGTTCCAGAGCGCCCTGGCGATCCCCCAGTTGCCAATCGGCATAACCCTCGTAGACCTCATCCGCCACCTGCAGCGCAGTGATGCCCAGCAACGGCAAAGCCAGCACGGGCAGCGCGAAACTTGCCAGGCCCAACGCATCAAGGGCAAAACTCAGGTAGAAATGCAGGCGCCTGTCGCGTACCTGCGCATCCACTTCTGCAGTGGGCACGCCGTGCACCTTGGCGTTGTCCAGCAGGGTGTCGATCTGCTGCGTGCGCAAATGCTCGAACAGCGGCAGCTCGATTGCTTCATGACGCCCGTCAAGCTCGACCGGCACATCCCGGTCGGTGGCTTTCAGCGCGTTATCCAGGGCGCGCACGTAGGCTTGCAGGTCACGTGCACCGATGAACCGCTGAAAGAACTCGACGTACCCAGGCAAGCGAAACTGCTTGCCCAGGGTCAAGTACAAGGCATCCCAGGACGGGTACCAGGTCAAGGGGCCTTGAGGGTCATCGGGGATCCAGCACAATATCCCCTCGAATACCTCACCAGTGGCCTCCTGATGAGTGATTTCAAACGCCACCGCACCGCGTACCCGCTGACCGAATACCCGCAGTTGCATGGGCCGCAGCCCTGAAGCCGAAAACGCCTCGGATGAAAACAACGCAACCAGCGCAGCACAATGTTCATAAGCGTGCTGCGCAATTTCCCCGTTGACCAGCGATAACCGCAACGCCGCCTCCAGGTTTGCACGCAAGCCCTCCTCGATCAGTGCTTCGAGTTGACGACCGGCCTCCCCTGCTGGTGTCAGGTGCGCCTGGAGGTACGACTGGTACTGGCCCCCGAGGTCGAGCGAGCGGCACAGCCTGAAGAATGCCTTGGGAGCAAGCGAACAAGGCTGCCCGGTTGCATCCAGCACCGCGGTCCCCTGCATGATTGCGCTGGCGAATGTTTCGCCCTCGGTGAAGTTATGCAAGGCCGATTGCAGCAAGCTGTGTTCATAAACCTGTTCTTTGACCCCATCTGGCACGTGCGCAATGTGCGAGGGGAAGCGCTGCAAGGTTCTGCGTCGCAATCTGGCCTGACGCACATCGAGCGTCAGCTGATGCTGCGCTTGCAGTGCGTGTTCCAGCAATGGGGCGGCGAAGACGTCCAGCGGTGCGATCTGCGCCAGCAGGTCGTGCAGTAGCTGCTGTACCTGCTGTTGACGGCGCTGGCTTTCGTGTAACGCGTAAAGGGTATCGAGTGGGGCCTCGGTCAGCCAGGCAGGCAAGCGACTGGCAATCAAGGCATCTGTTGACGCTTCGGGAAATGGCGGGGTCTGCATCACAGGCTCCTTATGGCGAGAGCTGCGATTGCACCACTGCCAAGCGGGGGGCTGGCGGTAACTATTGCAAACCGCCCCACTGGCAGCGGCAGCCCTTGAATCAACCGTGCTGGCTTAGCGTGTCGAACTGCACCCGCGCGGCACGCCAACGTGCCAGCACCTGCTCATCAAGGGGATTGTTGTTGATGTTGAGCCGGTTCGGGTGCTGGCGAATCCAGATCAAGGCCCGCTCGCTCAATTCGACGATCAGATTATCGGCAAGGTCCACGTACAGCTGCGGATGATGCTCCAGAAAAGCCAATGGAAATTCCCTCAGGCCTGTCGAGCGCAGCGACAGATGGGCCAGGTGGTCGAGGTTACGCAGTGGCGGGATCATGCCGATCGGGTTGCCATTCAAGCTGAAGGTTCGCAACGCGCTGAACGCTTCCAGGCGTTGGCCGCCTGAGACATCGATGACGATCTGGTTATCGCCCAGGTACAGTTCGGTCAGCTGTCTCAGCCGTTCCAGGCCCTCGGGTATCGCGGTGAGCTGGTTGCCGCGCAAATTGAGGATTTCAAGGCTGGTCAGGTTACCAATGGCCGCCGGGACATTCACTAGCCTGTTCTCGGCCACGTGCAGCTGCAACAACCGGCTCAGCCCGCCTAACGCCTCCGGCAGTTGGTCAAGGCGATTGCCGGCAAGGTTCAACTTGGTCAACCCGACCATGCGCTCGACACCCGCTGGCAACGACGCGAACTGGTTATTGCTCAGGTTCAGATACTGTAGCCGGATCAACCTGTGAATCTGATCGGGAAGGCCAGACAACAGGTTGTCACTCAGGTCCAACTGAGTCAGCAGCGTCAGGCCCTCCACACCCTCAAGCGCAGTCAGCCGGTTGCGCCGCAGATCCAGACGGGTGAGTCTGGTTAGCGTTGCCAACCCAGGCACCTCACTGACCTCGTTGTCATTCAAGATCAGTTGCGTCAGCGACGACATATGCTGAACCCCATCGACGGTGGTCAAGCGGTTGTGCTGCAGGTCCAGGCTGATCAAACGGCGCAGGCCGCTCAAGCCAGGCACCGCAGTCAGTTTGTTGCCACTCAATCGCAGGCTCCGCAACTGGGTGAAACGGCCAAGGAAATCATCCTCCAGCGAGGTCAACCTGAGATTGCTCAAGCACAGTCGGTGCAGGTTCGCGAACTGGATATCAGCTGGCAGCAGGGGCAGGCCCTCGACTGGCTCATTGCGTACTACCAATTCCTCCACACCGCCGGGGCCATAGAAATCAGGCTCCCACGCCTCACGAATCAGTTGCCCGACGCGCTGGCGGCGATGGTAATTTTCCGGCGTGGCTTGCCCCCGCCAACCACGCAGGCTGAGGTCTAGCCGCTCGACCTGCCTGGCCAGGTCACTGAACGCTGTCCAGACCGTGCGGCCCGGCCTCTGCTCCAGCTGCATCGCCAACCACATCACATCCCTTGCCGAGCGGTGCGTGAACAACTGGTGCAGCCCAGTGCGAATGGACTGGCGGGCACGCAGGTCTGCCGTGGTGAATACCTGACCGCGCAGTGGGCGCGAGGCATCGCCACCACTCAGCGGGTAGCCCAGTCGACCATCGCCAAGGCGCACTGGCGGGCGTACAGCCCCCTCTGCCGGCGCCATGCCAAGCAACGTTGCCGCGCGCTCCCGTGGTTCGCCAGCGCGAATGGCCAAGGTATGGCCAAGCTGCTCAGCCGTAGCTACACCCTCGCCAAGCACCTGCTTCTGCGCCTCATCGAGGTGCCACCATAGCGCCTGGCAGAGGCTGTCATTTTCGCTCGCCGACGGCAGTGGCGCCCCCGACTCATGCAGAGCCTGGTAACCCTGGCCACGCCTGACGATGTACCTCACTTGGCTGGCATCCTGTGCACCGGACTGGGCGAGCAGATCGCCGTCCAGGCGCTCGCTGCGCAGCTCGACCCGCACGGTTTGCGGCCACAGTGCCGCCTCTGCGATCAGGCCCAGCGCCAACCGCTCGGTGTCAGCATTCACCGCTGCCGCCTGATAGAACCCTGCGCAGGCACGATCCAAGCGGCAATCACGCAACAGCCAGCGTGCTTCGGTGGCCAAGGCAAGCGGCACGCGTTGGCTGCTGTTCATGGCTTCGATCACTTCGGGCCCCGCACGCTGGGTGATCTCCCGCGCGCCACGCGGCGTCAGGCCGGGGAAGTCGCGCCTCAACACCCGCTCGGCGGGTTCTGCAGGGGCCTGCAGCCCACTCAGGTGCAGCTCGAAAGCGTCACCGTGCAACGCGGGATGCTGTGCATGCAACTGGTAGCGCTGCACAGCATCCTGCAACCGTGCAGGCGCTGGCGCATGCTCAAGGTGCAAGCGGCGCAGACGCGCTTCATCGAAGCCTGTAATGCGCATGACATGCTCGGCAGTCAGTGGCTCGAGCGCCGCCCAGGCACTGTTCAAGCGTTGCATCAGTTGCGTAGAACCCTGCCAATACTGTGGGGTTTCCAACTGATGGCGCCAACCGCCCTCGCCATTGCCGTCGAGCAACGGCGAGTAGGCCTGCGCCCTGCTGGGGTGGCGGATGCGCAAGCCCGCCCCTTTAGCATCCTCGACCACCTGGTAGGTCGCCAGGTGGGTACGCAAGCGCATCTGTCCCACCACCTCGGCCCGCTCGCCAACGGCCAGCCCTCCATCTGGCAGCGCGTAGCCTGGCAGAGCTGCATCGATCAGGCGCAACCCATGGTTTTCGGTCAACACCGGCATCAATGTGTCCACGTAGGCAGACCGTTCGATCAGGCGCCCTGCTACCAAACCGATCGACGCCAATGCCACCCCTGCGGCCAGGTTTTCAGCAACGCCCCACAGGTGATTCAGCGCGCCTTCCCGGTCCTTTAGCTGCCAGTCGGCATACCCTTCATAAACCTCATGGCTGGCCTGCACCGCAGCGATACCCAACAACGGCAGGCCAAGCACGGGGACGAACAGGCTGGCCAGCCCCAACAGGTCAAGACCTGCACTGGCATAGTCGCCCATGCGCCGCTCGCGCTCTGCCTGGTTGGCCTTGGCAGTGGGTGTGGCCAGCACGCACGCATCGTCAAGCAGCGTATCGATACGCACCTGGCGTACATGCTGAAACAGCTGCCCTTCGATCGCCTGGCTGCGGCCATCGAGCTGGACTGTCTGGCTGTTGGTATGGGTCTGCAACAAACGTTGCAGGGTCTGGCTGAAGGCGCACCGGTCGCGCTCGCTGACGAAGCGCTGAATGAAGGCAGGATAGCCGTCCTGCCGGCACCTTTGGCCCAGGGCCTGCCACAGGTCATCCCAGCAATCATAACGTTGCAACGCACCATGAACATCATCCGGCACCCACAGCACCACCCCCTCGAGCGGTGCGCTCGGCAGCCCCTCCTGGCGCGCTTCGAACGCCACCATCCCGCGCATCAACTTGCCCAGCAGGCGCAGCTCGAAGGGCAGCAAACGGGTTGGGTCGGACGCCACCACGGCAACTTCCGCAATGACCGGCAGGCATTGCAAGTACGTGCGCTCATCGATTTCACCTTTGGCTGCCGCCAGGCGCACGTCGGCCTCCAGGTTGGCGCGGGCGCTTTCTTCGAGCAATGCGGCTACCTGCGTACCCGGCACGCCCGGCGCCAGCAGTATGGATTCAAGATGCCCCTGGTACTGCCCCCCGACATCCACGCTTCGGCATAGCGCAACGTAGGTTTGCGGGTCAAGCGCCTGCACCGTGCCTTCAGCGTCAACGATCACCTGGGTCTGCAGCGAGCCTGCGGGCGCGGCTTCCTGTTCGGCGAAGTTGTGCAGCGCAGCAACCAGCAACGTCACCTCGCTGACCTCGGTCTGCGACTGGCCCAACCCGCCAGGTACGGTAGACGAACCAGGAAGGATGGTGGTGCGCCGCAACTTCACCTGCCGCACATCAAGCCCAGGCACCTGTCGCTCGCTCAATGCCTGGTCAAGCAACGCCTCGGCGAAGGTATCCAACGGGGTAACGCGGGAAAACAGCGTCGCCAGCCTGTGCTGGGTGCGCTGTTGGTACTGCAGGCTTGTCCGCAACTTGCCCAGCTGATCGAGTGAGGCCGTGCTGAGCCAGGTGGGTAATAGGCTGGCGATGAGGGTGTCGGTGAGATTGGGTTGCTGCGATGGCGTGGTCATGGGCGGCATTTTCCGGTTGGAGGTTCAGCCCGCAGCTAAACAGCGGTGCGCCGGGCAGCCGCACTACTTAAGTCAACCAGGGCGGCAATCGATGGATTGCCCGCGACTTGATCACGGTCACCCCCGCCATTCGTGACTACAAGTCAAATGACCTTCGCCCAGACCCGCCTTAATCATTTCACCTGAACCCCGCACACTGCTGCCCACTCGAACAGTCTCACTCAACAGGAGCACCTCCATGAGCATTCCCTCTTTCGGCCTGGGCACCTTCCGCCTTACCGGCCAAGCCGTCATCGACTCGGTCAGCTCGGCACTGCAACTGGGCTACCGCGCCATCGACACCGCACAGATCTACAAGAACGAAGCCGACGTGGGCCAGGCCATTGCCGAAAGCGGCGTGGCGCGCAGCGAGCTGTTCATCACCACCAAGATCTGGGTCGACAACTATGCAGCCGACAAACTGATCCCCAGCCTGCGCGAAAGCCTGGCCAAACTGCGCACCGACTATGTCGACCTGTTGCTGATCCACTGGCCCGCACCGGGCAATGGCATCGAGCTGCCCGAATACATGACTGCACTGGCTGAGGCCAAGGCGCTGGGCCTGACCCGCCAGATCGGTGTGTCCAACTTCAACATCGACCTGGCCCGCCAGGCCATCGAAGTGGTGGGCAAGGGCGAAATCGCCACCAACCAGATCGAGCTCAGCCCTTATCTGCAAAACAGCGCGCTGAGCGCTTTCCTCAAGGAACAGGGCATCACCGTCACCTCCTACATGACCCTGGCCTATGGCAAGGTCCTGAAGGACCCGCTGCTGGCCGAAATCGCCGCCAAGCACAAAGCCACCGTCGCGCAGGTCGCGCTGGCCTGGGCCCTGCAACTGGGTTATGCGGTAATCCCGTCCTCCACCAAGCGCGAAAACCTGGCCAGCAACCTGCTCGCCCGTGACCTGCACCTGGATACCGACGACATGGCGCGCATTGCCACCCTCGAGCGCAATGGCCGCGAAGTCAGCCCCGACGGCCTGGCGCCGCACTGGGACTGAGCCGGCTGAACCTGGGTTGCGTTACGGTGCCAGAACTCGATATTACCCCGTACAGCGCATTGTTCCGCAGCCCGCAACTATGAAGTGTCAAACGCCCCCATTCTCCTCACCAGACTCGGTGACTACTCTGAACAGGTGCAAATCACCTCAGGAGTGCCTACGATGCCCCGCCCACCGCTGCCCCCCTTCACCCGCGAAACCGCCATCGAAAAAGTCCGCCTCGCCGAAGACGGCTGGAACAGCCGCGACGCGGCCAAGGTGGCCCTCGCCTACACGCCCGATACGGTGTGGCGTAACCGCGTCGAGTTCCCCCGTGGCCGGGCCGAGGTGCAGGCCTTTCTGACACGCAAGTGGAACCATGAGCTGGAGTATCGCCTGATCAAGGAGCTGTGGGCCTTCACCGGCAACCGCATTGCCGTGCGTTACGCCTACGAGTACCACGATGACAGCGGCCAATGGTTCCGCGCGTATGGTAACGAGAACTGGGAGTTCGCCGACGATGGCCTGATGCACAACCGCCATTCGAGTATCAATGAGCAACCCATAGCCGAAGCGGATCGCAAGTTCCACTGGCCCCTGGGCCGGCGCCCGGACGATCACCCTGGCCTCAGTGACCTGGGGCTCTGAGCACGGCGGCCCGGTCAACCGACAGGCAGTGTGACCCTGACCTCAAGCCCGCCACCCTGGCGGTTGCTCAGGGTCACGCTGCCGCCCTGCTCCAGCACGATGGCGCGCGCCGCCGGCAAGCCAAGGCCCACCCCGCCGGTGTCCTTGTTGCGCGAGCCTTCGATGCGGTAGAACGGCTCAAAAACGCGCGCCTGGAGCGGCTCAGCAATGCCCGGCCCTCGGTCAAGCACCGCAATGACGAGGTGCTCGTCAGCAACGTGCAGCTGCACGGTCGGCTCACAGCCGTACTTCACTGCGTTGTCGATCAGGTTCACCACCACCCGTTTGATGCCGATGGGCCGGCCCGTATAGACGCAGCGGCGCGGGCCGCTGAGGCGGATGTCCATGCCTGCATCCCTGAAGTCATCCACCACCGTCGACAGCAATTCACCCAGGTCGAACGCCGTGCTCGGCTCCAGCCGCGCATCGTCACGGAAGAACTGCAGTGCGGCGTCGACCATCGCCTGCATCTCGTCCACGTCCTTGAACAACTTGGCCTGCAGTTCACTGTCCTCGATGAACTCGGCGCGCAGGCGCATGCGGGTCAGCGGGGCGCGCAGGTCATGGGAGATGGCGGCGAGCATTTGCGTGCGGTCGTCGAGAAAGTGCTTGAGCTGGGCCTGCGTGGCGTTGAAGGCAAGGATGGCCTGGCGCAAGTCGTAAGGGCCGACTACCGGTATCGGTGGCGCGTTGAAGTCCTTGCCAAAGCGCCGCGCCCCTTCGGCGAAACGCTCCAGAGGCTGGGCGAGGTAACGCGTGGCAAGCAGCGCCAAGGCCAGGCTGGAGGCAATCATCAACGCCAGAATGATCAGGTTGCGCGGCAGTTCATCCAGCCCCCAGCTGCGGTCGCTCGCGCGATACAGCAGCCACGACTTGTCCGACAGTTCGATCAGCAGGGCATACCCACGCTGCTGCGCCTGCGCGGGCAGATCCTGCGGTCCGAAGACCTCGATCTGCGCATCCGGGCGCTTCAACAGCGCACGCAAGGTCGGCGCGCCTTCGCGAAATTCGCTATCGGCCAGGGTCGGCAACCCAGCGTCGGCATGCCGCCGCAGCCATTGCACGCTGTAGGCCGCATCACCCGCTGCGCTGGCCAGGGCCGGCCGCTGCGCCGCAGGCGCGGCGTCGATCATGCGGGCGACCGAGGCAACCTTGTCGATCAGGCCGCTTTCCAGCAACGGCGGTTGCGCCCACACACTGAGCAGCACACTGAACAGCCACTTGAGCAGCAGCAGGCTAAGCATGGCAGCCAGGGTGGTGAGTGCAATCCAGCGGGCGATGGTGACCCGCGGCCGCGGCAGCGCCTTGCGCACCCAGGCAAGCGGGCTCATCGTTTGTTCACGCTGGCGCTGAACAGGTAGCCGACGTTGCGCAAGGTGCGGATCAGCGGCTCGCAGTCGTCATCGCGCTCAAGCTTGCGCCGCAGCCGGCTCACCTGCACATCGATGCTTCGATCATAGGCTTCGTGCGCTTCACCCCGCGCCAGGTCCAGCAATTGCTGGCGGCTGAGCACGCGCCTGGGGTGCTCGGCAAACACCAGCAGCAGTTCGAATTCGCCCGTGGACAAGGGGATCAGCACGCCCTCTGGCGAGCGCAACTCACGGCGCAGTACCTCCAGTTGCCAGCCCGAGAACTCAAGTACCGTACGCACGTCAGCGGGTGGGCTGCTCGCACTTTCGCCTGCCCGGCGCAGCACCGCCCGCACCCTGGCCAACAGCTCACGGGCAGCGAACGGCTTGGTCAGGTAGTCGTCCGCGCCCAGCTCCAGCCCGACCACACGGTCGCTCAGCTCGCCCATGGCGGTGAGCATGATCACCGCCATCTTGTATTCGGCACGCAAGCGCTGGCACAGCACCAGGCCGCTATCGCCCGGCAGCATCACATCAAGAATGACCAGGTCTGGCACCCGCCGTTCGAGCGCCTGCCAAAGGCCTTTGCCATCACTGGCCACATCGACTTCGTAACCATGCTGACGGAGAAACTTCTGCAGCAGGTCGAGTACTTCGACATCATCGTCGACAATCAGCAAATGGCTCACACCAGGGCACCGCGAACAGGGACAGTAAAGGCTTACTGTACGGCCATCGCGCAGCTGCCGTCATATATTTCAACCCGGAAACAAAGTGACAACCGCGAAGCAATCCGGACATTCCCAGGCAATCAATCGGCCACACCATCGGCGCCAGTTCTTGTCAGGAATGCGCCCATGCCCACCCTCCCCCATGCCTGGTTCTCAGCCCGCAATGCCCTACTCGCCCTGTCACTGCTCGCCGCCGCGGGCTGCAGTCAGCGGCCGCCTGCCAGTGCCTGCGGGCCTGTGGCCTATCAACTCAGCGACCCCGCCGAACCCGCCAACCGCGCCGTGTTCGCCTTCAACCGAAGTGTCGATGACTACCTGCTGGCACCCATCGCCCGTGGCTATAGCGCATTGCCTGATTTCACCCAGCAGGGCGTGCACAACTTCGTCGCCAACTTCGGCGAGCCCAAGGTCTTTCTCAACGACCTGCTGCAAGGCAATGGCGAGCGGGCATTGACCAGCCTTGCACGCTTCACCTTCAACACGACCCTGGGCGTGGCAGGCCTGGTCGATGTGTCCGGGAAGATGGGGCTGGCCCGACACACCTCGGACTTTGGCCAGACCTTCGGTGTGTGGAACATTGCCGATGGCCCGATCGTCGAACTGCCGTTGCTCGGCACGCACAACCTGCGCGATGCAACCGGCAGGGTGCTGGGCATTGCAGTCGCGCCGTTTGGCGACAACAGCGACACGGTCGACACCCTGGGCAACGCGGCAACGGCAGGTGGGCTGGTGGATGGCCGCGCCGACGTGCTGCCGCTGACCGACAGGCTGCGCACTCAGCCAGACTACTATCAGGCCGTGCGCGACTACACTGCCCAGCAGCGTGCCGAGCGGGTGGCCGAGGGCAAAGCTGACCACCCAGCGCGCTGCCAGGGGGTGCCAGCCGATGCGTGATGCGCAACCACCCGTGGTGCTGTTCAGGCGCCTGGAGAGCAACGCCCGGCAACAGTTGCTACACGAACTGGAGGCCCGGGTCTCCGAGGATGGCCGGGACCTGATCATCAGCCGCTATCGCGAACGCTCTGGCGAGGCAGCTGCGCAGCAGCGGCACGAAGTGCACCGCCGCGTGCCCATCGCAACGCTGTTGAAGTGGATGGCCAGGGAAGGCGCAGAAGGCGAGCCATGCTGATGGCGTTTTTCAGCGCGCCATCGCGCTGACGCTGGCAACAGAATCAGGCAATCCGTCGGCTGAATCGAGTTACCCCTGCCCGGAGAGGGTCGGACATGCTGCTTGTTCCGACTCTTCACCCGAGGATCTCCCCATGCACGTCATCGCCTATGGCGCCCACGCCAGCGACCAGCCCCTCGAACCGATCCGCATCACCCGTCGCGCGCCAGGCGCTGACGATGTGCAGATCGCCATCGACTATTGCGGCATCTGTCACTCCGACCTGCACCAGGTGCGCTCCGAGTGGGAGGGCACCCGCTTCCCCTGCGTACCGGGCCACGAAATCGTCGGCCGGGTGACTGCCGTGGGTGAGCATGTCAAAGGCTTCAAGGCCGGCGACCTGGTCGGTGTCGGCTGCATCGTCGACAGTTGCAAACACTGCGCCGACTGTGACGCGGGCCTGGAAAACTACTGCAACGGCATGATCGGTACCTACAACTTCGCCACGCCCGACGAACCCGGCTGGACCCTGGGCGGCTACTCGCAACAGATTGTCGTGCATGCGCGCTATGTGCTGCGCGTACGCCATCCGCAAGCGCAACTGGCGGCCGTGGCGCCACTGCTGTGCGCCGGTATCACCACGTATTCCCCGCTGCGCCACTGGGGCGCTGGGCCGGGCAAGAAGGTCGGCGTGGTTGGCATCGGTGGCTTGGGGCACATGGGCATCAAGCTGGCCCATGCCATGGGCGCGCATGTGGTGGCCTTCACCACGTCCGAGTCCAAGCGTGAAGCGGCGCTGGCGTTGGGCGCCGATGAAGTGGTGGTGTCGCGCGACGCCAACGCAATGGCAGCGCACCGCCTGTCATTCGACTTCATCCTCAACACTGTCGCGGCGCCGCATGAGTTGGATGCATTCCTGGTGCTGCTCAAGCGCGATGGCACGCTGGGCCTGGTGGGGGCGCCTGCTACGGCGCATCCATCACCGAACGTATTCAACCTGATCATGAAGCGCCGAGCGATTGCCGGGTCGATGATCGGCGGTATCGCCGAAACCCAGGAGATGCTCGACTTCTGCGCCGAGCATGGGATCGTTGCCGACATCGAGCTGATCCGGGCCGATCAGATCAATGAAAGTTATGAGCGGATGCTCAAAGGCGATGTGAAGTACCGCTTCGTGATCGACAACGCCACCTTGGCCTGACCCACTACGCCCGCCGAGCAGCCCCAAGGTTCTGGCTCCCATCGTCGGCACCGCCGCCATCGCGGCGGGCCAGCGTTGGCTTGGCACCCGCAGCAACAGGCTATGTGCATCACTCCAGCACGCAACCGGTGTACAGTAACCCCACAACAAAGCCCGTCAAGGAGCCCGGCGATGACCGTGACGCTGTCCCCCCTGCAGATCGACTGCGATTTTGATTCCGGCAACATCCAGGTACTGGATGCCAGCAACCCTGCCCAGGTGCACCTGGCCATCCGCCCGGACACCCACAGCGGCCACTTCCAGTGGTTTCACTTCAAGGTCAGCGGGCTGACACCGGGGCAGGTCCATCGCTTCAGCCTGGATAACGCCTCCGAATCCTCGTACAAGCAGGCCTGGGCCGGCTACAACGCGGTGGCCTCCTACGACCAGCAGGCCTGGTTCCGCGTACCCAGCCAGTTCGATGGCAAGGCCTTGTCGTTCGAGCTGAACGCTGAGCACGAACAGGTCTGGTTCGCCTACTTCCAACCTTACCCTCGCGCCCGCCACAACCAACTGATCGAACGCGCACGGCAAATTCCGGGGGTCGAGCTGCTGGCCAGCGGCCGCAGCGTGCAGGGCCGTGACATCCCCTTGCTGCGTGCCGGCAACGGCGCACCCGGCAAACGCAAGCTGTGGCTGATCGCCCAACAGCACCCGGGCGAACACATGGCCGAGTGGTTCATGGAGGGCGTGATCGACCGCCTGCAAGCAAACGATGACAAGGTGCGGCAACTCCTGGAAAAAGCCGACCTGTACCTGATCCCCAACATGAACCCGGACGGTGCCTTCCTCGGGCATCTGCGCACCAATTTCAAAGGCAAGGACCTCAACCGCGCCTGGCAGGACGCCAGCGTCGAACTCAGCCCCGAGGTATTCTTTGCCCAGGCGCAGATGAAGCAGTACGGCGTGGATGCATTCATCGATGTGCATGGGGATGAAGAAATCCCCCACGTGTTCACCGCAGCGTGTGAAGGCAACCCCGGTTACACGCCACGCCTGGCGAAGCTGGAGGAACAGTTCCGTAGCACGCTGTGCAGCGTGACGCCGGACTTCCAGACCGTGCATGGCTACACGCGCGATGAGCCTGGGCAGGCCAATACCACGCTGGCGTGCAATGCCGTAGGGATGGCCCATGACTGCCTGTCACTGACGCTGGAGATGCCGTTCAAGGACCATGACGATGCGCCCGATCCGGTTGCCGGGTGGTCGGGGGCGCGGTCGAAGGCATTGGCCGGGGCTGTGCTGGAGACGTTGCTGAAAATGGTTGACGACCTGCGTTGATCGCAAGGGCCGACCGCTAAAACTGCACATCCAGCGTCACATTGTCGGTATAGGTGGCCGCCGGCGGTGTGGCCTGGTCGGTGTACACCTTGGCGTTGTAGTTGAACACCTGGCTGCCCGTGCCGGTGCCAGCCCCCGGGTTGATGTCGGCGTCACTGCTCGAACGCCGGGCACCGGTGACCGAGCCCCAGCGCACCGCGCTGGCGCTCTTGAAAATATCGTAGGCCAGGTAGTTGTTGGCTGCAGATTTCATCCTGCGCCGCCCGCCAGACACGTTCTGCCCGTCATCCAGCCCCACCGTGTAGCTGGTACCCTTGGTGCATGTCAGGCTTACGCCCTGGTTCACCGTGGCAAACCCCGATACCACGGGTGCACTGCCGAAACTGATGGCGGGCGTGGTGATCTGGCAGTCGTTGCTCACCGTCAGGCTGACCGTGAGCGGCTGGGTGCCGGAACTGTTGTCGCGCCCAATGCACAAGCCGCCAATGCCGATGCCGTCGCAATAGTTCCAGGCCCAGCCGACGCTCAGCGTTTCCTGATAAAGCCCCGCCGCAACGTTACTGCCGATCTGAGTCCGCATGTAGATCGGTACCGCCTTGGGCGTACCATTGAGCAACCCGAGCAGGTCGAGAATGCCGTTGCGGGCGAAATCGAAGGCCACGCCCCGGGTGATCGGGTAGTTGGTGCTGCTGTCGGCATACAACGTGTAGGGAATGACGTCGCCTGTGGGGCCGACCAAGCCACCTGTGGCCGGAAGAATGGTCGCTTTGAAGGTATCGCCGCTGCCGAGCACGCTGAGCACCGAGCCGTTGCACTGCAACCCCGAATTGCTGCTGAAGGCGGTCTGTACCGTGCTGCGCACCAGGGTCGAACTGATGGTGCCAAATGTCGCGGGCACGGTTGGCACTGACGTGCATTTGCTCCATGCCACGCCTGCCGGCAGCAGCAGCGCGCTGGCCCATAACCTTCGTTGCCAGGCCTTCATCGGCACACCAATGGGCCAATCAAGGGGATCGACCCTGCACTTTCAGGCAGGTCGAATTCAACCTGGCAATGCCCGCCCCCCTCCAGCGCAACTTGCAGGCGGTTGTGCGGCGACAGGTTCTCCAGGTAGACCAACCCATCCCAGCCAACCACGGCCTGGCTGCCACTTTCCCCATGGGTCACGCGGCTGCCGAGTTTGATCACCTGCTGGTTGCTATCCACCAGTTCAATGCTCGCCGCCAGCACACGTTTGATCGGGAACTCCAGCAAGTAACCACTGCCCCGACGGACCGCCACGCGTTGCTCCACTTCCGGCGCCAGGATGTCGGGCGGCAGGTCCATCGGGTCGATTTCATACTTGCCTCGGTAGTAGCCGCTGCTGTACGGCACCAGCAGATGGCCATTGCTGTCGGTGCGGCCGATCTGCTGGTTTTCGTAGCGCACCGGCACATCGGCATAGCCATTGGTGCTGACTACTACGAAGGCGTCGTCGATGCGGTTGGCGGCGAACACCCCGGCGTCCATCCATACCAGTGAGCCGCTGGCATCAGCCCAACGGGTCATCTCGCCACTGCTGCCATACACACCGGCCTGCAACTGCACCGACTGCAGGCGCCAGGTGGCATCGGCCTGGCGGTAGGCATCGCGGTTGCCACCGGTGGCGTAACCCAGGTTGTAGCCGACACCACCGCCCACCGGCACCGCACGGCTGTAATTGACCCGCTGCAGATCTTCGCCTTCCTTGCTGCGCTCCACACTCATGGCCAAGGTGCCATTGAAGTCGAACGGAATCACCAGTTGCGCCTGCACGGCCCACTGGCTGTCACCAACCTCGCGGTTGCCCGACAGGTAGATGCTGGTGTTGCCCCATAGCGACTTGCTCCAGCTGAGGTTGATCAGCCGGGTGCGCGAACCGTCCCCGGCCCGGACATCGAAATAGCCGGCGCCGAGGCTGCCGTATTCGTTGAGGTTGAGGCTGACGGTGGCCTGCTCGCTGCGTTGGCTCAGCTGCATGTCCGGGCTGTCGACCCGTGACAGGTCGGCATAGTCGCCATAGCGCTGCAGGCGTTGGTAGCTGAAGCCGATGCGCTGGCTGTTGTACTGGTAGCCGAGGGCGACCTGATGGCCCTTCTCGCCCTCGAACTGGCTCTGCGCCAAGGCCGCGTTGAGCACCCCGAAGTTGCCCACCCGCATGTTGCCACCCAGCCCGCCCAGCAAAAGCGATTCAGAGGTTTCGATGTGACTTTCGAGGGTAAAGCTGTCACTCAGGCCATAGCGCAGGCTGCCCGAGGCGACGCCTGGCCCGTAGCTGAAGTCGCGCACCGCGTAGTCGCGGCGCAGGCTACCGGCAGCTACCGAAAAGTCCGACAGACCTTTTTGCAGCAGGCTGCTGGTGACATAGAACGGCAGCGTGGTCGACACCTGTCGGCCAAGGGCGTCGGTGGTCACCACCACTGCCTCGCCGGCGCCGTTGATGAACGGCACGTTGGTCAGGGTGTAAGGGCCCGGCTGCAGCTCGGTAGTACTGGACTTGTAGCCGTTGATGAACAGGTCGAGCGAGGTCGGCACCGCTGCCTCACCGGCGAATGCAGGCAGTGGGTAGGTGACCAGGTCGGGACGGGCGCCGAAGTCTCGCGACAATTGCAGGCCGCCGACCCGCACCGAGCTGGTCCAGGGCAAAGCACCGGTGACGAAATCACCGGCTTCGTAACTGAGCAGGCGTTGTTCATCCGTGAAGCGCCAGGTGCTGTCGTAACGCAGGAAGCCCTGGCGCGTCTGGTCGGCCTGCGCACCATTGAACGACTGACGCCACTGACCGGTGCTGGAGAACGTTCCCCAGCTATCGAACAGGCGCACTTCATTCCAGGCCGCCAGGTAGGTGCCGCCTTCATCGGTATCGTTGAGGTACAGGTCGTAGTTGAACAACACGCCGAAGCTGCTGCGTGCATCGCTGGCCGGGTACAGGCTGCGGTCGCCGACCTGTTGGCCCGGCAGCCAGGCGGGCGGTACTTGCAACAGCAGGCGTTGGTTCGCGCTGTCGTAGTCGGTGTGCAGGCCTGGCACCGCATCCAGGGCCAGTTCGCCCTGGGGCTCGCCCGGCAGGCTGATACCGGCAGCCCGCAACACATCGCTGCCCAGGTACAGGCGCCCGGCCCGTTGTTGCACGGGCACCAGCTCAGCCTTGGGCATCTGGTTCACCAGCAGGTCGAGGTACAGCGTGGCATCGGCGGTGGCGGACATCTCCGTGGGCGGTGGCGGCAGGTCGTCGGCCAGCACCAGGCAGGGGCCGAACATGGCCAGCCCCAGGCACCAGCGGCGCGTTGTCGCCGACAGCCAGTTCACACACGGTTTCCAACCATTGCCGGGTCCTCCCTGGCCCCTGCCCTTCATTCAATTGCTGGCTCATTGCCCTTGGCGGATGGCATCCGCCGCGCTCTGGCCATTGACCCGCCCCTTGAGCACGCTGCCGGCGCTCGGCGCCAGTGGTGCAGGCCAGCGCATGCTGGCACCGGGCAGCACATAGCCCAGCAGGCCTTCGGCCAATGGTTTGCTCTGGCTGCCCTGCTGCACCACCATGTCGGTGAGGCGCGCATGCACCGGGCCGGTGTTGCGCAGTTCCACGTAGGGCTTGCCCTGCACCGTCACCGCGCGCCAGCTCAATTGCGGCTTGCCCACGCCCTCGGCGTTGCGCTTGCCCTCGGGATCGGCCCTGCCCCACAAGCCTTCGCCGTAGACGAACAGCGGCACCGAGTAGCGCATCTGCAGGCGGATGGCGGCCGTCGCGCCCTGGCTGGCGGGGTCGGCCGGTATCGCCGGGGGGATTTCATCGATGATGATGCGATAGGCCTGCTCCTGGCCGGCGGGCGAGCTGCCGGTGCGGGTCAGGCGAATCAGCTGCTTCTGCCCGGGGGCGATGTTGGCCACTGGCGGGCTGCCAATGATGTCGCGCTGCGGCTGAAACTGCTCCTGGTAATCCCCCTGGCGCCAGGCGAACACCCGCACCTGCAGGTTGGCCGGGGCGCTGCCGCGGTTTTCCAGCCACAGCGCACCGGCCTTCTGGTCGGCCTCCAGCACCGGATCAATCGGCCAGATCAGCACCGAGGTGGCGGCTCCCGCCGGCAGGCTTGCCAGCAGCAACAACCCGATCAAACCATGCGCCCACTTCGCGCCTGCCCCCATGCCACTCTCCTTAGATTGCTGTCATTGGTGCCGGCTGTTTCACCAGGTCACCGTCACTTGCACTACATCGGTGTAGGTCCCTGCCGGCAGCGTGCCGGTCAACTGGGTTCGGCCATACACCGGCAACTTGATCGCCGTGGGGTCGGTGTAACTGACCGCCACGCTCTGGCCGATGCCAAAGGCTTGGCTATAGGCCGCGTCGCGGTACAACTGGTAGGCCAGCACTTGCGTGCCGCCCGTGCGTTTGAGGTTGCGGGTGCCGCTGGCGTTGTTCTGCCCGCCGTCCAGGCTCATGCTCAAGGCCACGCCTGGGGTGCACTGGAAGGTCACCGTGCTGCCCCCCAGCGAGGTGCTCAGGGTACCGCTGGCCAGCGCCGACTCGGTGCCGAAGTTGAGGGCCCCGTAATTGCTCACGCCCCCGACCACCAGGCAGCCGGCGACGATCTGTGCAGACACCTGGAACGTGCTGGTGGGCGCCGCACCCAGGGGCGTCGCCAGCAGCACAGCGATACCCGTGAGGCCACCTGCCAGCCAGGCGCGCATGGCTCAGAACGTCAGCTCGACCGCCACGGTGTCGGTGTACACCCCCGCCGGCAGCCCCGCCTTGCCGCGTGCCTGGCCGTACAGGTTGACGGTCTGCGCCACGCCGGTGCTGGTCGGCAAGGTGATGGTGCCGTCGATAGCCAGCACCTGAGTGCGCCCAGTGTCGGTGTAGAAGTCATACGGCACGAAGTTGCCGGCACCGTCGGCGAGCGCACGCGTGCCGCCGCTGGACTGGCCATCGTGGGTACCGGCCCGCACGCGGATCGCCGGTATGGTGCCCGCCGAGCACAGGATGCTCATGGCGCCACCGCTACCGCCAAGCACTTGTGCGTTGGCGGTGCCGAACAGAGCATCCTGGGTACCGAAGTCGAGGGCACCGAAGTTCAACCCTGAACTCGCGGAACTGCCGTTGACCTGGCAGGCCGAGATCAGTGTCAGCGTCGAGGTGATGTTGCCGGTCACCGTGGCGGCCTGGGCCTGGGAAGCCAAGGCCAAACCGAGGCCGGCGAGGATGCAGTGGGTGAGGTTCGTTCGCATCGGAGTCTCCTTGCGTGGTTACCAGTCCAGGGTCACTCTCAGGGTGTCGCGGTACAGCCCGGCAGGCAGCGCGCGCGGTTGCGCCACCACCACACCGTAAATCGGAATCGGAATCTGCTGGGTGCTGCTGATGGTGAAGGCGCGCGCCTGGCCGATGCCGTAGCGGCTGTTGCCGCCTGGGTCTACCGCCAGTTGATAAGGGATCAGTTCACGGCCGTTGCTCAGGCGTCGCACACCGTCGCTGCCATTCAAGCCGGCATTGATCCGCACATTGAAGGCCCGCACCTCGGGCGTGCAGCTGATCTGCAAGCTGCCTTCACCAGCCACTTCGTCGACCCGGCTGCGCAGTGGCTGGTCCCAGTTCGGGCCGCGTTCACCGAAGTCCATCAGGCCGGGGTTGCCCAGGGTCGCGGGTTGGTCGGTGCCGCTGCTGATCTGGCAGGCCGCGCTGATCACCAACCGTGCCTGGATGAAACCGGTGGTGGTGCCATGGGCCATACCGCCGGGCAACAGCAGCGGGCCAAGGGTAAGCAGCAGGATCGAGGTGCGGTTCATGGCGTCGCGTCCTTGTGCATGGTGGCGTCCCTACCAGGTGACCGTGATTTTGAGCAGGTCGCCATACAGGCCTGCGCGTGGTACCCAGGCCAGTTTGTCGATACGGGCGTATAACGGCAGTTCAATGGACCCGCTGTCCGGCACCCGTGCCGAATGCGCCACATCGACCGCAACCGGTTCGCGCCAGGCGGCGTCGCGGTACAAGCGATAAGGAATGGGCCGGGCCTTGCCGTCGTCGTTGGCCAGAAAGCGCAGCTCACCTGCGCCACCATGCTGGCCGCCATCGACCCGCACCTGGTAGGGCGTGTCAGGGTTGCATTCAAGGCGTGGCGGCCGTTGGTTGAGGAGTACACCGCTCAAAGGCGCATCAGGGCCATCCAGACGCGCAGCGCTACCCAGTTCGATCCGACCCAACGCTTGTGCGCCAGCGTCGCGCGTCTGGTTGACGAGCATGCAGCCGCGCTGCACCAGCACCCGTACTTCCACGAGAAAGTCAGCCGCTACGGCACTGCCGCTCAACATCAGGCCCAACAACGCGGCCACAAAGCGTTCCGTCACTTGATAATCCTTGTCGCTGTGTGCTCACCTGAGCGTAGCAGCGCGTTGGAATATCATTGATGGCTTCAAGCCATTTTTTGGTATTAGCGAGAAAGCGATAGCGCGTGTTCAAGGCCACTCCTCGACAGCCGTCAGGAAAAAATCTTCTTCATCAGCGAACCCCTCGTCGCACAGTGCCTCCAATGGCCATGAGCCGGCAAATCAGCCGACATTCTGGTACGGTGCATGGCTACTCTCATCCCGTGCCAGACAGATGCGGCATGCACGGACAGGCATGACAGGAGCGTTTTCATTGATGACTGCAGACAACCCATTCGCCGAGGCCGCAGAGCGCTGTGCCCAGGAGCCTATCCAGGTGCCTGGCAGCATCCAGCCCCACGGGTTTCTGCTGGTGCTGGACGAAACCGACCTGCGCATCCTCCAGGCCAGCGAGAACACCGAGCGCTGGCTCGGCTTGCCGGCCAGGAAACTGCTGGGCTGTACGGTTGCCGACCTTGTCAGTGACGCCTTCGATGTACGGGCGCACCTTGCGCGCCTGCCCGACGACGAGGCCTTTCCTTTCCATATAGGCGATGTGCGCCTGCGCCAGGGCGCCCCCTGCACCGAGCCATTGCGCGTAATGGCCCACCGTCACGACCAGGTGCTGATCGTTGAGTTCGAGCCGGTGCGCAGGCTTGCGAACGCGGCCGAGCAAGGTGATTACTACCCACTGGTGCGCAGCTTTGTCGGTAACCTGCACCTGGCTGCCAGCCTTGAGGAGTTGCTGCAGCAGTCGGTGCAACAGCTCAAGCGCATCACCGGTTTTGGCCGGGTCAAGGCGTACCGTTTCGACAGCGAAGGCAACGGTCAGGTGCTGGCCGAGGTGGCCGACCCAGGCTACCCCAGCTACCTGGGCCTGTGCTTCCCCGCTTCGGACATCCCGCGCCAGGCCCGCGAGCTGTATCGGGTCAACCGTATCCGCGTGATCGAAGACGCCAACTACCAGCCCTCGCCGTTGGTGCCTGCCGCCAACCCGCGTACCGGCAAGGCACTGGACATGAGCTTCGCTGCGCTGCGCAGCGTGTCGCCGGTGCACCTGCAATACATGCGCAACATGGGCACCCTGGCGTCGATGTCGCTGTCGATCGTGGTCGACGGGCAGCTGTGGGGGCTGGTGTCCTGTCACCACGATCAGCCGCGCCCGGTGGGCCTGCCTACTCGCACCGCCTGCGAGCTGCTGGCCAGCGTGCTGTCGCTGCAGATCGAATCGCGCGAGTCCCACGCCAGCACGCGCAAACTGCTCGACCTGCGCCAGCACATCGTGCGCATGATTTCGTCGATGGCCGACCATGACAGCGTCAGTGACGGCCTGCGCGACCTGCCCGAGGTCTTGCTGGAGTTCGCCGACGCCTGCGGCGCTGCGGTGATCTCGGCCGACCGCTGCGACCTGATCGGCAAGACGCCACCGCAAGCGCAAGTCACGGCGCTGGTGCATTGGTTGGCCCAGCGCGGTGAAGACACGGTATTCCACAGCGACAACGTACGCCGCGACATCGACGAGTTGCCTGAGCTGGCGGCCCATGCCGGCGGTGTGCTGGCGGTGGCCATCTCGCAAATCCATTCGCACTACCTGGTGTGGTTCCGCCCTGAACAGGTGCGCACGGTGAACTGGGCCGGGCAGCCTGCCAAACAGCTAGGCCCGCAAGGCCAGCTGGACCCGCGGCACAGCTTCGAGCGCTGGCAGGAAGACGTGCGCGGCTATTGCCAACCCTGGGACCCTTTGATCGTCGAAGGTGTGGTTGAACTGCGCACCGCCGTGTTGGGCATCGTCCTGCGCAAGGCCGAAGAGCTGGCGCAACTGGCAGGCGAGCTGCGCCGTTCGAACAAGGAACTCGAAGCCTTTTCCTACAGCGTGTCCCACGACCTGCGTGCGCCCTTGCGGCATATCGCCGGCTACACCGAGCTGCTGGGCGAGATCGAGGGCCAGGGCCTGAGCGAACGCGGTCGACGTTTTTTGCAGCATATAGAAGAAGCGGCGCATTTTGCCGGCAGTCTGGTGGACAACCTGCTGAACTTCTCGCAAATGGGCCGTTCGGCCCTGCGCTTGTCGGATGTCGACCTCAATGCCCTGGTCGACGCCATTCGCACCGAGCTGGCCCCGGACTACCAGGGCCGCGAAATCGTCTGGGATATCGCCACGCTGCCGAAGGTGATTGCCGACCCGGCGTTCATCAACCTGGCGCTGCAGAACCTCATCGGCAACGCCATCAAGTACACCCGCGGGCGTGACCCGGCGCGTATCGAAATCAGCGCCCAGGTGCATCAGGGCGAAGTCGAGGTGTGCATCCGCGACAACGGCGTGGGGTTCGACATGGCCTACGCCAACAAGCTGTTCGGCGTATTCCAGCGCCTGCACCGCATGGAAGACTTCGAAGGCACTGGGATCGGCCTGGCAAGCGTACGCCGCATCATCGAGCGCCATGACGGCCGCGTCTGGGCGCAAGGCCAGATCGACCAGGGCGCCAGTTTTCACTTCACCCTCCCGCGGCCCGCCGCGACTACATGAGGCCCCTGTACCATCATGCTCAAACCCATCCTGCTGGTAGAAGACAACCCCCGGGACCTGGAGCTCACCCTGCTGGCCCTGGAGCGCAGCCAGTTGGCCAACGAAGTCATCGTGCTGCGTGACGGCGCCGATGCCCTGGACTACCTGTTGCGCCGCAACGCCTATGCTGCACGCGACGACGGCAACCCCGCCGTGCTGTTGCTGGACCTCAAGCTGCCCAAGGTCGATGGCCTGGAAGTGCTCAAGGAAGTCCGTTCCACGCCTGACCTGCGCAGTATCCCGACGGTGATGCTGACCTCGTCTCGAGAGGAGCCCGACCTGCTGCGCGCCTACGAGCTGGGGGTCAATGCCTACGTGGTCAAGCCCGTGGAATTCAAAGAGTTCGTCGCCGCCATCTCCGACCTCGGGGTGTTCTGGGCCGTGCTCAACGAACCGCCACCCGGCTCGCTGCGCCTGAACCGCCGCAGCAGCAATTGAGGCCACCGCAAAGATGCTGCCAACGCCGCTGAAACTGTTGATGGTCGAAGACAGCTCGATGGACGCCGAGCTGACCCTGCTGCGCCTGGAGCGCAGCGGGCTGCACGTTGAGTCGCAGCTGGTGTTCGACCATATAGGGGTCGAGCACGCGCTGCGGGAGGCTCATTACGACCTGATCCTCTGCGACTGCGTGCTGCCCGGCTCGTCCGGCACCGACGTGCTGGCCATTGCCCAGCGCCTGGCACCGGACACCCCGTTCATCTTCCTTTCCGGCATCTACGGTGAAGAGCACGCGGTGGAGATGATCCGCCTGGGTGCCACCGACTATGTGCTGAAGAAAAACCTGCCCCTGCTACCCAAGGCCGTGCGGCGGGCCCTGACCGAGGTACAGGAACGCCAGCGTCGGCGACGCGCTGAAGAAGCGCTGGCAGATGTCGAAGCGCGCGCACGCATCGCCATCGACGCCGCCGGCATGGGCACCTGGGACCTGCGCCCACAAGAAGGCCTGTTGCTGTGGGACGACCGCTGCAAAACCTTGTTCGGGTTGCCCACCAGCACCGAGATGAGCATGGAGGTGTTCCTGGCCGGCATCTACCCCGATGACGTCGCCATGGTCCGTGACGCCGTGCAGCATGCCATGCGCTCCGAGAGCGACGGCCACTACCGGGTCGAATTCCGTAGCGCGCTACTCGACGGCCTGGAACCGCGCTGGCTGCTCAGCAGCGGCCAGACCCAGTTCGTCGACGGCCAGTGCGTGCGCTTTTCCGGCGTGCTGCAGGACATCCATACCCAGCGCCAGGCCACCCAAGCCCTCAAGCAACTCAACGAGATGCTCGGTGAACGGGTCGAGCGCCGCACCCGTGAACGCGACCGTGCCTGGGAGCTGTCGCAGGACTTGCTGGCGGTGTTGAACAAAGACCTCACCCCGGTCGCGCTCAACCCGGCCTGGGAGGCGAGCCTGGGCCTTTCCCGCGAGCGGCTGAGCCAGGCGTCGCTGCTGCACCTGTTACCCGAACCCGATCAAGAACTGTTGCTCACCGAACTGGCCGCCCTCGCCCACGGCCGCACCAGCGCGCGCTTCGTCGGGCGCATCCTGCATGCCGGCGGCCAGCAGCGCTGGCTGTCCTGGGTGGTGGTACCGGAAGACACCCTGCTGTATGTGGTGGCCCGCGACATCACCAGCGAGCGCGAGGCCGCCCTGGGGCTGGCCGAGGCCAACACCCGCCTGCGTGAGCAAATCACCGAGCGCGAGCGCATCGAGGCCGCGTTGCAACAGATGCAGCGCCTGGAAGCGGTCGGCCAACTGACCGCTGGCGTGGCGCACGACTTCAACAACCTGCTGACAGTAATCCTCACCGGTGCCAGCTTCCTTGAGCGCGACCTGAACAAGGCCGACCTGAACAAGGCACGCACCCGCCTCACGCATATTCGCGAAGCGGGCGAACGGGGTGCCAAGCTGACCTCGCAGTTGCTGGCCTTCTCCCGACGCCAGCGCCTGGAGCCGGTGCCACTGAACCTGAACCGGACCCTGGCCGGCCTTGAGGAGTTGCTGCGCCGCACCCTTGGCGGCAACGTGTCGGTGCGCCTGGACCTGGACCCGAACCTGTGGCAGGCACTGACCGACCCGACCCAGACCGAGATGATCATCCTCAACCTGGCGATCAATGCCCGGGATGCCATGCCGGACGGCGGCCAACTGGCCCTCTCGACCCGCAACACCCACATCGAGGCCCGCCCTCAGCGCCCGGAAGACCCGGACCCCGGCGAGTACGTGATGCTGAGCATCCGCGACACCGGCTGCGGCATGAGCGAAGACGTGCTGGCCAAGGTGTTCGAGCCCTTCTTCACCACCAAGGACATCGGCAAGGGCTCGGGCCTGGGACTGGCCCAGGTATTCGGCTTTGCCAAGCAGTCGGGCGGTGGCGTGCGCATCGACACCGAGCCTGGTCGCGGCACTCAGGTGGCAGTGTACCTGCCGGCGGTAAAGGATCACGTGCAGAGCGAACCGGTGGCCCCACTGCTTGCCCAGCCGACCAGTGCAAGTGGCCACAACCGCACGGTGCTGCTGGTGGATGACGACCACCTGGTACGCGACATGCTCGGCGATGTGCTGCGCCAGTACGGCTATCAGGTGCGTCAGGCGCACAGCGGTGAGCAGGCCCTGGCCTTGCTCGATGACGAGATTGACCTGTTGCTGACCGACTTTGCCATGCCCGAATTCAACGGCGCGCAGTTGGCGCTGGCGGCGCGCGAACGGCACCCGCGTTTGCCGGTGGTGTTTCTGACCGGTTATGCAGAGCTGGAGGGGTTGGAGTTGCCAGGTAGCCTGGTGATGCAGAAGCCTGTGCAGGCCGATGAACTGGCGCGTGCGCTGAGTGAACTGCTGCGCACCTCGCCGTAGTTTGCATCCCCTGCCCATGTCGCCGGCTTACCGGCGACATGGGCAGGTACAAACGCCGGAAACGACAAAACCCGGCGCTTGTCTTGCTAAGCACCGAGAAAAGAATAGGTAATGTGAAACAGAAAATGGCAGGGGCGGCTGGATTCGAACCAACGCATGGCAGGATCAAAACCTGCTGCCTTACCGCTTGGCGACGCCCCTGTATCGGATGCAGCAATTGCTGCTCTGACAATTCCAACTGCCTGACAACTGGGTTGTTGTCGTGGAATGCGCGGCACTTTAACAACATTCTTTAGAGCTGTGAACCCCCTTTATGAAAAAAAATGCTTTAAAACAGCAAGTTACTCTTCGTCACCGGCGCGAAGCGCCCATCCCCGGCAACCACCCGTCGCTTTCCCCCTGCCCCGCGTCAACACAATCGTATTTCACCCTTCCAATCAGATAAGCGCACTGCATTGACCAAGGAGGCACCCATGCCTGTCTCACACGACCTTTACCAGGACTTGCACTACCCCCGCGAAATCGTCCAGCAACGTCGCCAGCAGGACAAGGCCCTGGACCGGCTCTTGGACGAGTACATGGACATCGACAACCAGGTGCTGGCCGCCGAGTCGATCTCCGCTGGCAATTTCGTCGACGAAGACCTGCGCCACCTCAAGGAACGCCGCCTGGCGGTGAAGTACATGATCGAGCGCCAACTGGAACGTAAAGGCTGAGGGCCGCGCGAACCTATCTCGTCTGGCGATCATTGCCCACTGCTTTCTCTATTGGTCAAAATGGCGGCCTTCGCGCAAGCTGCGCCCCGCCCCCCTCGACCAAGGAGCTACCGATTTGCCTGCCTGGATCCCTACCCCGCTGCGTCAGCTCGGCCAGCGCCTGCGCGCAAGCGCTGCCCCTCAGAGCGAATTGCTGGCCTGGTTCGAGGACAAGGCCAGCAGCCGTGGCTACCAGCTCAGCGAGGGTCAGCGTCGGGTCATCCAGTGCATGGCCGAGCAGGTGGCACAGCTGGAAAACGGACAACCGCGCAGCCTCTACCTGCATGGCTCAGTGGGCCGGGGCAAAAGCTGGCTGCTCGACGGTTTTTTCCAGGCTGTGCCGGTTGCGACCAAGCGGCGCCTGCACTTCCATGATTTCTTTGCCCGACTGCACCAGGGCATGCACCGCCACCGGGCGCTGGACGATGCCCTCGGGGCGACCCTGGACGAGCTGCTCGGCGCGTGTCGAGTGCTGTGTTTCGACGAATTCCATGTGCATGACATTGGCGATGCCATGCTGCTCACCCGGCTGTTCACCGCGCTGTTCGAGCGTGGGATATGGCTATTGGTAACGTCGAACTACGCACCGGAAGGGCTGTTGCCCAACCCGCTTTACCATGAACGTTTTCTGCCGGTGATCCGCCTGATCAACGGCCGAATGCAAGTGCTGGAAGTCGGCGGCGACACCGATTTTCGCAGCCTGCCAGCCAACCGCGAGCACCAGCGGTTTACCCAAGGTCACTATGTGTGGCCCGGCACCGCCGAGCAGCGCCAGGCACTGAACGTGCCGGGCGCGCAGCCTGCCACGCTGGATATCAACAAACGCAGCCTGCGCGCACTGGCCCATCAAGGTCGGCAGGTGATGTTTGCCTTCGACGACCTGTGCGAACAGCCTACTGCGGTGATCGATTACCTGGCGCTGGCGGCGCAGTACGATGCGTGGGTCATCGATGGGCTGGGCGATTTGTCCGACTGCTCATTGGCCGCGCAGCAGCGATTCGTGAACCTGGTGGATGTGCTATATGACCAGGACAAGCAGCTGACGGTGATCGGGCAGCGTCCGCTGGATGAGAGCCTGGGTGGCGCGATTACCGACCTGATGCGCACGCGCAGCCGGCTGGGGCAGTTGCATCGGGTGGGGCCTGATTGATGCCGGGGCTGCCATGCAGCCCCAGCATCCCGCCTCAACCCGCTCGCGGCAGGTCCGCCAGCACCGCCTCGATTTCCCCCAGCACGGCGGGGTCGTCCAGGGTCGAAGGCGGCACATAGTCCTGGCCATCGGCAATCTTGCGCAGCACCGCCCGCAAGATCTTCCCTGAGCGGGTCTTGGGCAACCGCTTGACCAGCCGCACCCGGTTGAAACACGCCAGCGCCCCGATCTCCTCGCGCACGTTGCCCACCAATTCGACCAACAACTGCGACTCGGCAATGCCTTCGCCATCCTTGAGCACCACCAGCGCCAAAGGCACCTGCCCCTTGATATCGTCATGCACGCCGATCACCGCGCATTCGGCGACCGCCGGGTGACGCGCCACCAGATCCTCCATCTCGCCGGTAGACAGACGATGCCCGGAGACGTTTATCACGTCGTCCGTGCGCCCCATGATGTACACGAAACCGTCATCATCGAGGTAACCGCCGTCGCCTGTGTGGTAGTAGCCGGGATAGGTGCGCAGGTAGGCCTGCAGGTAGCGCTCGTGGTCGCCCCACAGCGTCTGGCTGCACCCGGGCGGCAACGGCAGCGCGATGACGATCGAGCCCTGGTGGTTGGGCCCCAGCAAATGGCCTTCATCGTCCAGCACACGTACGTTGTAGCCCGGCACGGCGCGGTTGCTCGAGCCCGCTCGCGCGGCGCTGCCGTCCAGCCCAACGCAAGGGGCGGTGACCGGCCAGCCGGTCTCGGTTTGCCACCAATGGTCGTGCACCGGTTTGCCAGTGACCCGTTCCAGCCATTCATGGGTGCTGGAGTCGAGCTTCTCCCCGGCCAGAAACAGCTGACGCAGCGAGCTCAGGTCGTGCCCTTTGATCAACGCGCCGTCCGGGTCTTCCTTGCGGATTGCACGCATGGCGGTCGGCGCACAGAACAAGGCGTTGACCTTGTATTGCTCGACCACCCGCCAATACGCCGAGGCGTCCGGGGTGCGTATCGGTTTGCCCTCATAAAACACCGTGGTGCAACCGCTCATCAACGGGCCATACACAATCAGCGAATGGCCGACCACCCAGCCCACATCGGAAATCCCCCACCACACGTCACCGGCCTGCATACCGTAGATGTGGCGCATGGCATAGCACAGCGCTACCGCGTTGCCGCCGTTTTCCCGCACGATGCCCTTGGGCTTCCCGGTGGTACCGGAGGTGTACATGATGTACAGCGGGTCACCTGCATCCAGTTCGACAGGGGCGACCGGCTCGGCCATTGCCAGCGCTTGCTGCCAATCGAGGTCGCGGCCAGGCTGCAACGGGGCGCGGGCCTGGGGCCGCTGCAGTACCAGCACATTGCGCGGCTGGTGGCGGGCCAGTTGCAGGGCGCGATCGACCAGCGGCTTGTATTCGATCACCCGGTCGAACTCCAGGCCACAGGATGCCGTCAGCAACAAAGTGGGCCGGGCATCATCGATGCGCAAGGCCAGTTCGTTGGCGGCAAAACCGCCGAACACCACCGAATGCACCGCGCCGATCCGCGCGCAGGCCAGCATGGCCATGGCCGCCTGGGGCACCATGGGCATGTAGATGATCACCCCGTCCCCCTTGTTGACCCCCAGCTGGCGCAGCAAGCCCGCCAGGCGTGCCACCTCGTCGCGCAACTGACGATAGGTGTACGCCTGTTGCACGCCTGTCACAGGCGAGTCGTAGATCAGCGCCAACTGCTCGCCGCGACCTTGTTCGATCTGGTGGTCGAGGGCAAGGTGGCAGCTGTTCAGGCGGCCGTCGGCAAACCAGCGGTGGGTACCGTCCGGGTTGTCCTGCAAGGTGAGGGAAGGCGTGCGGTGCCAGGCCAGGTGCGCGGCCTGTTCGGCCCAGAATGCGGCAGGGTCGGCAATGGAATGGGCGTAGCTGTGCTGATAGCTCATGGCGTAGAAAACCCGGTACTTGTTGTTATTGAAGGGCGAAACTTGAGTATGGACCGCCACACCGGGGCCGCCATGGGACTAAAGTCACAACCGATCTGCAAATTTGCAGACAACGCCTATACGCCCCATAACGGTGCAAACTCTCTAGAATAGGCCTCCCCTTCCGCCACTGAGCACCCCATGGATATCGAACAGGCCCGTACCTTTCTGGAAATCGTGCGTTGCGGCAGCCTGGTCGCCGCCGCTGAGCGCCTGTTCGTGTCGCAGACCGCGATCACTGCACGGGTACAGCGCCTGGAGCAGCAACTGGGCTGCCAGTTGTTCGTACGCAGCCGCAACGGCGCCAGCTTGACCAGCGATGGCGAGGCCTTCGTCAGCTATGCCAACCAGCTGGTGCAGACGTGGGAAGCGGCGCGCCGCGACCTGCCGCTGCCTGAAGGGTGCCATCAAGTGCTGCATGTGGGCGGCGAAGTGAGCCTGGGCAACCCGATGATGCTCGACTGGGTCAGCGCCCTGCACCGCGAGCTGCCCAGCCATGCCATCCGCAGCGAGGTGAGCGATGGCGAGTCGCTGCTGCGCAAGGTGGAGATGGGCCTGCTGGACGCCGCGCTGGTGTATCAGCCGACCTACGGGCCGGGCCTGCAGGTGGAGCAATTGATGGAAGAGAAGTTGATCCGCGTGCGCCGGGTTGACCAGCCAGACCCGTACATCTACATCGACTGGGGGGAGGCATTCCGCCGCCAGCACGACGCCGCCCTGCCCGACTGCGCGCGCCCGGCACTGAGCTTCAACCTCGGGCCCCTGGCTCTGCAGTTCATCCTCGACCAGGGCGGCAGCGGCTACTTCCGTACCCGCGTAGTGCAGGCCTATCTGGACAGCGGGGTGTTCGAGCGGGTACCCCAGGCACCAGAATTCACCTACCCGACATTTCTGGTGTACCCACGCAAGCGCGACAGCGAGGCCCTGCAACAGGCATTCGCGATACTGCGCCAGCTGGTGGCCGCCGGCGTCAGCGACTGGTCACAGCGCTGGGACCCGGTGATCTGAAGCATTGCCTGCGGCGCTGAGCAACTGGCGCTTGAGGCCGGCGATCAGGTCGGTCTGGGTGACCACCCCGACCAATTGGCCAGCGTCGATTACCGGCAAGCAGTGCAGCCCTTGTTCACACAGCAAGGGCAACAGGCGCTCCAGCGGGTGCTGGCTGCTGACACTGATCACCCGCCGGCTCATCACCTGCGCCATGCGCACCGCCTTGCGCCCGAACAGGCCGCGCCAACGGAACTGCCCCCGCTGCATGGCCGGCCCGACCAGGTCGCTGAGGCTGACGATGCCTACCAACTTGCCGTGCTGCAGCACCGGCAGGGTTTTCAGGTGGTGACTGGCCAGCATCGTCCACGCCTGCTCCAGGGTGGTGTCGGGTGACGCGAACTGCACATCCCGGGACATCACCGATGCTGCGGTAATACCGCCAAGGCTGCGTTGCAGGGCATGCTGCTCGGTGGCAAGGATGATGCGTTCCAGCTCATCGCGAGTGACGTCGACGAACTCGCCCAACTCTTCAAGCGCCTGGTCCAGATCGGCGCCGCTGACCCCCACGCGCTCACTGGGCAATGGGTCATGGGTGTGATGCAGCTCTTTGCGCGGGGCATTGCCCTTGGGGTAGCGCACGCCGGTCAAACGGTTGTAGAGCACCGCGACTGTCACCAGGATCAGCGCATTGAGCAGCACCGGCTCCAGCAGATGGTCACCCAGGGCCGTAAGCCCCGAATCGGCCAGCACTGCACTCACCGCCACCCCACCGCCCGGCGGGTGCAGGCAGCGCAGCAGGCACATCAACAGCACCGAGATCGCCAGGGCTGCGGCAGCCACCCACAGCTCAGGCCCGAAGCCCTGGCGCATGGCCAGGCCGACAGCGCCCGCCAGGGCGTAACTGCCCAGCACTGGCCAAGGCTGGGCCAAAGGGCCGGAATGCACGGCAAATACCAGCACTGCCGAGGCAGCCAAGGGGCCTAGAAGGTGCAAGGCGATGCCAGGGCCGTAGGCCAGGCTGGTCAGCCAGCCGGCGAGGAACAGGCCGAGCAGTGCACCGGCTCCAGCACGCAGCCATTCTTTAGGGGATGTATTGAGGGGCGCAGGCAACAGCCGCTGCAGACGACTTTCGGAACGCGAGGCAGGCATTGGAATAATCGGGATCGTAGTTTTTCTGGTGAAAAAGAAAGCCCAGCCGAGCTGGCCTGGGCCCTGTATTGCCAAAGCAATAGCGCAAGGGGCTCCGTCCGTGGAGAGATGGAAACTGGGAAGTTTCGTGAGGGGATTGTGCCGGGCGTGGCTTACAAGGGCCAATTCAAAAAAATGCGGCTGTACTGCAATATTTTTGCAGTGGTGATCTGGCTGGCCCCGGCGTTATCGAGCCCGGCGCGGCAACTCGATACTCACCCGCAACCCGCCCAAAGGGCTTTCGAGCAACACCAGGCGCCCGCCCCAGGCCTCCACGATGTCGCGCACGATGCCCAGCCCCAGGCCATGTCCATCGACCTGTTCATCCAGCCGCGAACCGCGCTCCAGCACCTGCAGACGCTGGCCTTCAGGGATGCCCGGGCCGTCATCGTCAACCCACAGCTGGTAACCCCCTTCACTCGGCGCAATCCCCAGGCGCACCTCGCTGTCGGCCCACTTGCAGGCGTTGTCCAGCAGATTGCCCAGCAGCTCCAGCACGTCTTCGCGATCCCAGGGCAGCAACAGCCCAGGCGGTACGTCCCGCTCAAGCACCAGGCCTTCACCGTGGATCATCCCCAAGGTACCCAACAGCCCTGGCAATTCGGCATCGCAGTCGAACTGGGCACCCGGCAAGGCATCGCCCGCCAGGCGAGCCCGGTTGAGTTCGCGCGCCAGGCGCTGCTGAATCTGCTCAAGCTGTGCGCGCATCTGCTCACGCACGTCGGGCAGCCCCTGCAAGCGCTCGCTGGACGCCAGGCTCAGCAGCACCGCCAACGGCGTCTTCAACGCATGGCCCAGGTTGCCCAGGGCATTGCGCGAGCGGCGCAGGCTGTCTTCGGTGTGGCTCAGCAAATGGTTGATCTGCCCCACCAACGGTGCCAATTCCACAGGCACTTCGGCATCCAGCTGGGAGCGCTGGCCCTGTTGCAACTGGGCGATCTGTTGACGGGCTCGCTCCAGTGGGCGCAACGAGCGCTTCACCGTGATGCGCTGCAGTACCAGCACCAGCATCAAGGCCACCAGCCCCATGCCCAGGCCGATCTGCTGCATGCGCCGGAAGCCTTCGCGCACCGGTGAGTAATCCTGCGCCACACTGATCGAGATGTCCTGGCCAAGGCGTCGATAGTCAGCGCGCAGCGCGAGCAATTGCTGGCCCTCAGGGCCTAGCTCGTGGCTATCGGAAAGGCCGGGCGCAGCAGGCTTGGGCATGTCCAGGTCCCACAGCGAGCGCGAACGCCAGGTACCTTGGTCAAAATCGATGCGAAAGTAATAACCGGAAAACGGCCGCTGGTAAGCGCCGGAAATACGCCGCTCATCCAGCTGCAACCCCGAAGGGCCACGCACCAGTGCCACCAACAGGTTCTCGCTTTCCTTGCGCAGGCCGTTTTCCAGGTAGCGCTGCAGGCCCGCCTCGAACAACCACAGGGTGAGCTGCGCAAGCACCACGCCCACCACCACCAGCACCGCCACCAGCCCCAGGCTCAGGCGCGCCTGGATCGACTTCACGCGACGTTCCCGGCGTAGATGTAGCCTTGCCCGCGACGGGTTTCGATCACACTGCGGCCCAACTTGCGACGCAGGTGATTGACGTGCACTTCAAGCACATTGGAGTCGCGCTCGGTCTCGCCATCGTAGAGGTGTTCGGCCAGGTGGCTTTTGGAGAGAATCTGCTGCGGATGCAGCATGAAATAGCGCAGCAGCCGAAACTCGGCGGCGGTCAATTGGATATCGGCCCCATCGCGGCTCACGCACTGTCGGCTTTCATCCAGGTGCAAGCCGGCAGCTTCCAGGGTGGGCTGATTGGCCAGGCCGCGGGCACGGCGCAACAACGCCTGGATGCGCAACTGCAACTCTTCCGGGTGGAAGGGTTTGCTCATGTAATCGTCGGCCCCAGCCTTCAGGCCCTCGATACGTTCGGCCCAGGAGCCGCGCGCGGTCAACACCAGCACCGGCGTGGCCAGGCCGCCGGCGCGCCACTGGGCCAGCACATCGAGCCCCGGCAAGCCCGGCAGGCCGAGGTCGAGGACGATCAGGTCGTAGGGTTCGCTCTGGCCCTGGTACACCGCATCACGGCCGTCGGCCAGCCAGTCCACGGCATAGCCCTGGCGTTGCAGGCCGGCGATCAGTTCATCGGCCAGCGGTACATTGTCCTCGACAAGCAACAGGCGCATTCAGTCGTCTTCCTCGTCTTTGAGCAGCACGCCGCTGCGGGCATCCAGCTTGATCTCGCGCACCACCCCGGCAGGTGTCAGCAGCTCGACCTCGTATTCGTAGCGGCCGTGTTTTTCTTCCAGCTCCGCCTCCAGCAGACGCGCCCCGGGGTAACGCCCCAGGGCTGAGTCAAGCAATTGCTCAAGCGGCAGGATGACGCCCTTTTGCCGCAGCTCAAGGGCTTCATCCTGATCGAGGTCACGGGCAACCGCCAGCGAACAGACAGTCATCAGCGCGAGGGCCAGGTAGCGAGCCTTGCGCGGTAGCGCTTTCATCAGGTGTCCTGTTTGTCCTTCAGTACTTCACCAGTCTTGGCGTCCAGATCGACGTCCCACTCGACGTTTTGCGCATCACGCAGTTCGACCTTGAGGATGTAACGGCCGTACTCGTTCTCGAGCTCCGAATCGGTGATGGTAGAGCCCGGGTGTTTTGCCTTGGCCGTTTCAGCCAGTTTCTGCAGGGACTGAACGGTACCGGCTTTTTCCAGGCCGCTGATTTCGTGAGCCGGCACATCGGCCAGGGCAACGTTGGCACCAACAACCAGAGCAGCGGCGGTGAACAGGGCAGTCAAAGTTTTCATCGTGTCTTCTCTCCTGAGAGATGTTCAAGTTGTCTACGGGGTTAAGATTACCCAGCGGTCCTTAATTCAACCTGAAAACAGCTGGCGCCATGATAGCGCAGCCGGCCATCGTGATCTGCCCTTATAATGACTCGATTGCCGGCCCCGAGATCCCCATGAGCGCCATTCATATCAAGCATCCCGCCCTCACCCTCAAGGCTGGCCAGCGTGCGTTGCGGCAAATCCGCGAGCGCGGCCTGCAGGCTGCGGATGTGGGTGTACTGCCGGGTGCGGCCGGCGGGCCGAAGCCCTTGGGCATACAGGGCCTGGACCTGGCACTGTTCGGAGAGTGGCTGCCATCGGTACCCCGCCAGCGGGCACTGATCGGTGCCTCGATCGGCTCCTGGCGCTTCGCCAGTGCCTGCCTTGACGACCCGGTAGCTGGCATCCGCCGCCTCGGTGAGCTGTATACCGAACAGGACTTTGCCAAAGGGGTCACGGCGGCCGACATCAGCCGCAGCTGCCAGCGCATGCTCGACGACTTGCTGCAGGGCCGCGACGGGCAGATCCTCGCCAACCCGCACTACCGGCTGAACATCCTGGTGGTGAAGAGCCACGGCCAGCTCGCCCACGACCACCCCGGGCGCCTAGGCATGGGCCTGGGGTCGGTAATCGCCAGCAACCTGTTGGGGCGCGCGCGCCTGGGCCGACATTTCGAACGGATCATCCTGCACGACGAGCGTGCCGCCCCACCGCTGGATGCGCTTACGGATTTCCCCTCGCGCTGCCTGCCGCTGGCCCTGGCCAACCTGCGCCCTGCGCTGCTCGCGTCCGGCTCGATCCCGATGGTCATGGAGGGTGTGCGCGACATCCCCGGGGCGGGGGCAGGCACCTACCGCGACGGCGGCCTGCTCGACTACCACCTCGACCTGCCCTACCGTGGCGACGACCTGGTGCTGTATCCGCACTTCACGGACAAGGTGGTACCCGGCTGGTTCGACAAGGCAATGCCCTGGCGCAAAGGGGATGCCACGCGCCTGCAGAACGTATTGCTGATGAGCCCATCACCGCAGTACCTGGCGGCCCTACCCTTTGGCAAACTGCCCGACCGCAACGATTTCAAGCGCTTCATGGGCGACGCGCCCGGCCGCAAGCGCTACTGGTACAAAGCCATTGCCGAAAGCCAGCGGCTGGGCGACGAACTGCTCGAGCTAATTGCCACTGGCGCCCTGCAGGACCGCTTGCAGCCGCTGTAGGCGAAGCAGGCTGGGCTAGGGATACGGCACGCCCGCGCTCATGATCTGCAGCGCCAGTTTTCCAGAGGCGCCGCCCTTTTCATTGAGATAAGGGAAGCCGTCTTCGGTCAGTTGCCTGACCGGCAGACCGTGCAGGCTGACCAGGTCAAGCCCGGTGATGAATTGCCCGCTTTCCAGCGCGCCTGCCTCCAGCCCTTCCAGGCGCCAGATCATCATGCCAGCGCCCAACGGATCGACCCCTACAGGGTCGCTGCAGCCATACAAGCCAAGATAACCGCCACGACTGATGTCAAGCCGGTGCCCTCGGTACCCGTAAACATAGGAGGAAGGGTCTGTGGCAGAGGCCCTGATATCGAAGTCATAACGTCCCTGGGTTTCATAACAGCCGAACCAGAACCTTACCGGGAAAATCAACCTGCCGGTGATGTTGTAGACGGGTTCGGCGCTGTAGTCATGAGGCCCGGCAAACAGCCAGCCATCGCTGCCAAGGCGCGATTCGGGCCGCCCCAGCACCCCGACCCGGTGCAGGTTTGCCGAGCTTTCTTGTGCAGAACCATCGCCCTCGCTCCAGAACAGGCGGGCTACAAAACTATTTTCGGGAACAAACTGGTAGTCGCTCATGCAGGCATGCCTCACGTCGAGATGAGGGGACTATGCTCAAGCCTGTATCGCGCCAATCGCAGCGGGAAAGGCGCTCGTAGTGTTAAACTGCGCGATCGCACCCGTTCCTACAGAGTTATCTAGCGTGGAAATCTTCAAAGAATTTACATTCGAATCGGCCCACCGCCTGCCCCACGTCCCTGCCGGCCACAAATGCGGCCGCCTGCACGGCCACTCGTTCAAGGTCGGCCTGCACTTGACCGGCCCACTTGACCCTCACACCGGCTGGATCCGCGATTTCTCGGAGATCAAGGCGATCTTCAAGCCGATCTACGAGCAACTGGACCACAACTACCTGAACGACATCCCAGGCCTTGAGAACCCGACCAGCGAAGTGATCGCCAAATGGATCTGGGAGCAGGTCAAGCCGCTGCTGCCGGAGCTGTCCAAGGTGCGGATTCACGAGACCTGCACCAGCGGGTGTGAATATACCGGGGACTAATGCGGTTTTTCCCCGGCCTGTTCGCCAGCAAGCCTGCGCACAGGCCGGGAAACGCGCGACAACAGGCTAGCCCTGGCTATTCTCCAGGGCATCGCGCAAGAAGCTCGGGGCGATATAACGCTGGTAATGAGCCTCGGAGAGCAGAAAGAACTCCCGGTCGATGGCATCGCGCAGCTGCGGTAATTCCCAGTCACGAAACTCGGGCAACAACACCATGCCGTAGGCCTCCAGGTCACGGATCATCCGCGCCCCACGGGCGATCAACTGGTAGGCCCAGCAGTATTCCGACTGATGCTCGACAAAACGGATGGCACGCTGCTCCAGTTGCTGGCGCAGCAGGCTTTTGTCGAAGACTTCCAGCTTGGCCATCATCACCTGCACCAGCAACTGCTCCAGACGCAACCACACGGCGCGCTTCTGCGCGTCGTCGTAGCCGTTCCAGTTGATCACTTCATGGTGAAAACGCTTGCAGCCACGGCATACCGTGTCTCCGTACACCGTGGAGCACAGGCCGACGCAAGGGGTCTTGATGGACTTGTTGGACATGAAAAACAACGGCTTTGCGGAGGAATACGGGCCCATGTTAGCCCTTTGTCTAACCGGGGTCACTCGTTAAAGTCATGTTCGCCGCCTTACCTTCGGGCTTTTTTTGCCGTAGAATCATCCCGCCTTTTCAAGGCAACAATGTCCGTTGGAAGCTGTTTTCAAAGCGTCACGAGCACAGTTAATCCGGTAGAACGGCGTTGGCCCGGGCCATGCACCCTCGCATGCCCGC